>Ga0209208_10000265_pt1 | contig 63458 bp, 52 predicted proteins | sample S1TSphfallax_3_FD_187694 | JGI IMG/M metagenome (GOLD analysis project Ga0209208, IMG submission 187694) | Host-associated microbial communities from peat moss isolated from Minnesota, USA - S1T2_Fd - Sphagnum fallax MG (SPAdes) (version 2) | ecosystem: Host-associated > Plants > Peat moss >... | reverse complement strand
CAATGCGAGGTGTTTTGGGTCCTGCTGTCGAGCTCTGAACATTCGGGAGTCCCGGAGGACTCCAAATCCCCAACTTTTCCAAGTGTTGGGCTTCACCCCCACACTTGGCCAAGTTAGGGTTGCGACAACCACACTAGCACTCTTGCTGAGTTCATGCATATTATGAACACGGTCGCCCTGGCCAAGTTTGTGGCATGCTACCGGTACTAGAGGACTATATGTTCTCCATGATTTGTCTTTTGTCTAATGGATTTTCTGGTCCCAAACGGATGTAAAATTGTAAACAATAAACATAATAGAACCAAAATTTCCATTGTTAAAATTTGAACCACAAACCTAACCAGAACAATATCATTGTTCTGAAACAGTCTTACATGTCTAGATTGTTCAAGGCATTGAAAACAAAAGTGTTTATTATTTTATATAACCATTAGTGCCAAATTTTTCAAAATTGAAAACCCAAGTGCTAAACTTAAGATTTAAAATTTAATTAATAATTCGACAGTCTGTTGCCGAAATGATAAAGGTACTACAATTATCATTTAGTGTTATATCCCTCTTGGGATGCTCATAATTGATGCAACATCATAAAATTGGGAGGAAAAAAAAACAAGAGAGAGAGAGAAAGAAGAAGGGACGGAGAGAGTTACACCAAATTTCTCTAAATGGTCCAAAGGTTGTAGGGGGAGGTTCCCGTCCAAGTGGGTTCTCCTAAGGGAGGATTGCACACAGGCGGTAGCTGAGGGCATTCCCAACCGATGGAGAACACATGAGTATGGGACCCTCCATGTATGTTAAAAACAAAAAAAATCCCTTCTTCTTTCCTCCATTCTTTCTTTCTTGGTTTTTTGAATTTTCCTGATTTGTCCCATCGAAAAATCTTTCCATAGGAACATGGGACATAGAAAATATGGCAGGATCTTCCCCACCACATAACTCCCTAGGGATCTTCTGGTGGGGGAGATCCCTCAAAATACAAAGAGAAATAAAAAGAGAGGTTTTTACGAAATAATAAAAGTAATGAAAAAAGGGAAATTCAGCTAATTAAGTTAATTGTCGATCGTCGATCCCCTAGGCAGCGTCAACAACAGAAATGCGACACGTAGCAGGCGGCGGTTATCCGGGGCTAGATGCCGGGGCCCCAGAAACCGGCAGTTTCGGAACCTGCCGGTGATACCGGTCCAAGCACGAAGCGTTAGACGCCGCACCCCCGCGCGCACAGGACAGCCTTTGCGCTCCCCACCTCCCCTCCTCCTCCGTCTCCCCATCTCAAAATTCTCTCCTTTCATTCACTTGCCTGCTGTGCTTTCCTACAATCATGCAGAAGCAGGTAAAATGGTGCGCAGCATTTCGATTGCTCTCCAAATTTTCGTGGGTTCTTTGTAGGATTGTTAGGAAGAGTTCTGTTTCTTCAGTCTAAATTATTTTCCCTTTTTTCGTTTCTCGATCAGTCTTGGGGTTCAGCGATCCGACGTGGTGAGACGAACCAAGTTCCTATTTTCCGTTCTGTGAAATTGAATTCCCTCGCTTCTCCAACACTAATTGTATTCGCATTATGTAATGCAGGTAAGATTGATGAGTCCCGTCTGATGATCTTGCGAAGTCTTAAATGTTGGAGGTGTCTTCTGGTAGAATTCAAGCTTGTGTGTGTGCCCCCTCCCCTTTTTTATTGTGTGTTTGTTTTAATCTACTTTCGTTTCAGTTTGTAGAGACAAAGATTTCGTTTCTATTATTCAGTCGAGCCTGCTGTGTCGTATCCATTGTCTTGATAGTCTCGAGGCCTTATAGGATGGTCTCATCGTAGCATGCTTTAATTCCTCATCGATAGAAAATTCCGAGGTTTCAGTAATTATGCTTGCTCACTTGCTTTTCTATTTCCGATAGTTCACAAACTTGCACCTTGTTGAGTCGCACAATTTTTTGGATTGTAGCGGATCACGTAGCGGGAGAGGGTGGAGAAGACTGTTCTAATTATTCTCTGTAACTGCATTCGGTGTACTCGTTTCTTTCTCGGTCTCTGCATTACTTTTAAGATTTCAATGAAAATTTTGTCGTCGTCGTCGTTGTCAGTCACGTTCCGGGAATTTTTGTATAGGAGTTTCCTTCTCCCTCTTTTCTCATCGGTTCTGTAGTTGGAACCTCGGAGAACAGAGAATTTAGCAAACAGAGAACGAATCCGTCTTGGGCCCTTGAGTTTGGGCCCGTCGGTCTCTCGACTTTTCATGCATAATCCATCAATGATCCAGCTGGACATCAAGGAGGTCTCTTTATAAACCTTGACGATTCTCACTGATATCTTGTAGGGTTCAAGTTTTTCTTGCTTGCTTGTTTGGTAACTAAAAGCGTGCTCATGATTCCTCGGGAAACAGCTCTTCTACACTGTCTGGTTCCGCATCTTGTTCAAATAACTTTTGTTGAAGTCAGTCAGCACGGAAACTTGACAGATTTGTGGGCTCTCTCTCTCTCTCTAGACTTACTTTGACTCTGAAAGACTTCTTCCAAAACCATGACAGTTGTGTCGTTGCAGGAGGCATCATCTGCCAATTTGTCCACTTCTTGCATTGCAACATGTAGTTTAAGCATCTTGTAACATTGGTCTCGACTCACGAATTTTGCCTCAAGGACTTGAAAAACTTCTCCTATTTTTTGTGTTTGCACACCGTTCAGAAATTTTCCAGATTTGTGAAGGTTGTCAGTTTTTTCTTTCCCTGCACTTCCACTAGGCTTTCAGAGCATGGGCTCCCAGAAGCACTAATCCTCGAGACTATAACACCGGAAGTCTGCTTGGTGAGCGACCTGGTACCAGCCTATACCAAATCCCCATTCTTGTTTGCATTCTCATAACAATCTCATGGGTGTGTTTCCCATCTTGTTGCTAGTGCTCATCATGTTGCTACTCCATTTTTGCAACAGTGTTATGAACTTGGTCATGGTTTTGCTTCAGTCCTAGTTTTATGTTGTGATTCATAGATACAAATCTTAACAAACTGCTCACTTGCTCCATCTGGAGTTTTGTAAGCACCAAGAGGTTATGAATCTCTAGTCTCTTGCTACCCTGTCAAAAGGCCATGATCAGCTCTCAGTTGTTGCACACCTCAATTTCATTGAGTTTGCAAGCATAGTCTGCCCATGTGTGTAATCAATGGTTTCTTGTGGGGGGTTTTTCCTTCTGGTTGCAGATTGTGAACAGCCTGAATTGGTGGAGTTATTAGGCTAACAGCTGAAGAGATTCTCTGAGTACTCATGCAAAATTTCACAAAGTTTATGCCAGCAAAGCTCCCAACAGTCTTGCTGTTAGGGTTTGGGGGGGTTCACCAGAGCTGGTGGAGGAGCTCAAGGTTGTTTTGGACAGTGATGAGATAGAGATTTTGAAACAGAGAGAAGAGCAATGGATGCTTTGTCAACAGAGTGTCCCTGGATGCATAGACAACAGCTGCCAGAAATGGCACCTAGAAGCATGCTTGTGCAGTGGGGTGGAATAGATTACCTAGAACAGCAGCAGCAACAACAACAACAGCAGCTTCAATACCACAATAGTAAAATGTCAGCTATGGAGACATCTGGCAATATGTTCATGCGGTCAGGCAATGGGCTTCCTGCAGCTACCACTGAAGGACCTCAGCATTTTAAACCCTTGCCATGGGGTGGAGGTCAGTCTATGATGCATCACTCTGGCTGTGACTTTGTTGTTTCTGAGGGAAACAATGCTATGCAGGGCCTGACAGCAGACTCACGTAGTCATCTTCAAAGCCACACTGAGGGCTGGGGCCCTGAAGGCATGGATTGCAACTTGCATGGCAATCCTAACCTCAAATCAGCATTTAGGAGCAATGTGCTTCCTACACACATGCGTCGAGAATGTTTCAACCAATCTGAGATTTCTCCTCAATTTTACACTATGCCGCAGTGTCCTTCCAACTTGGGAGCCAATGGCCTGCACTCATTGGCCGAAGGGGGATCAAAGGCTTTGCATTTTCTGGGATCCATTTCAACCAATGTAGATGGAAGGCATCCTTGTATTCAGCAAGGGCCTGAAGTGGAGAAGTCAAAGACTCAAAGCATTCAAGACCTGATCCATGCATTACAGACAGGAGGTAGTCGCTCCAAAATGGAAGCTGCAATCACAGTAAGATCACTGGCTGCATCACATAATCTTCACCAAGTTGCTTTGATAGCTGCTGGTGGTATCTGTCCTCTGGTTGAGCTTTTGAGCTATGAAGCAGGTGAGACACACTGGCCTCCAGAGATGAGAGAAAAAGCCATGATTACAGTGCGAGCTGAGGCCGCACTTGCTCTTGCTAGTCTTTCTGTCAGCAATGATGATAACAAGAGCGCTATTGGTGCTGCTGGTGCTATTCCATTGCTTTGTGACCTCATTCAGTAAGCCTCTGTTCTCTATGGTTAATGCAAAGAACACAACTCCATGCTAAATCTCTTCTTGTCAGTTGCCACTTGTGCAAATCCATGCTTTATCATTTTCATGTATGCGGTTCTTCTAGCCTTTGCATTTATAAACAATTGATAGCAAATATTACAAGACCTAACATAAACTGAACCCACATAGTCATTGACTGTCCTAAAGGTTTGATGAGGAAAGTTACAATCCAGCAGTGGCAAGCTACCAGAAGCAGGAAATGGCACCTTTTCTCGTCCTAGCCAGAGATGCAGGTGTGGGAGCCCTGTCCTGCCTTTCCAAGAATGAAAAGAACAAAGAAGCCATCCTCGCAGCACAAGCTGTTCCAGTTCTGGTGCATATGGTTGATCACGGGACGAGCTTTGGCAGGTACATTAAGGTCTACATGTAGTCAAATGTTCTAGTGAAAGATGCATTGGGGATAAATGGGCAGAGAGGGGGAGAAGGTGAAATAAAATTTCACATATTATTTGTGTTCTCCAGTTTCTCTGAGTACCTTGAGCTTTTGAAAGTCAAGATTCAGGGGCAATGATCAAACTCTTTATGGAAGTAGAGAGAGAAAAAGTACAGGAAGTCTGTTCATCTAGAGACTGTTTGTTCAACTGACAGAGCAGCTGCTGCTAACGTGCTAGCCAAACTCACTACTGGAGACAATGTACAAAACAAAGCTGTGGTTGGAAAGGAGGGAGCCATACCTGCTTTGCTTCGTCTGATCAAGCATGGATCACCCAAAGCTAGGGAAACTGCTGCTGAGGCCTTGGCCAACCTTGCTCTGTATGACTGGAACAAAGCTAAAATCATACAAGAGGGAGGCATAGATTGTTTATCAAAGATGGTAGAAGGTGGTGGATTGCAGCCAGAAAAAGATGCTGCAGCTGCAGCACTGAATGTCCTCAAGGGCTCTTTGGAATCACCTTCAAAACCTCAGAATGGTACAGATGAAAAGTGTCTATCATCTGCTGATACCAAGCAGGAGACATCAGAAGAAAGGCAGCAGCCTAAGCCAGATGATGAGACACCTGGATTGAAGGTCAGGCAGCCAAAAAGAGTTGCAGCTGGGGAAGAGCATTTGCAGTCCAGCATTGTTAAGGGTTGTGCAAATTCACAGAGTCATAACAGCATGCCTGTCCTGCGAACAAACTTCAGTGGGATCAATCCACTCTTGCCAGCCATGCAAACAATAGTTACATCTGAGCTCACATCCTCTCTTGCACCACCTCTTGTGGGGCAGCCCTCTATTCAAGCTGATGCAGTACCTGGATTTTGTCCAAAGGGAGTTTCACCAGTTATGCCAGGGAGGAAGAGATTAAAAATGACACTACCAGACATGGATGCTCGAAGTGCACAACTGACAAAAGAACCTGGCAACCAAACCTGTTTCCATACTAATGTGGAGCCAATGTCATACTCTGTTGACAAGAGGGGCTCTGCTGCTGGTTCCTGGTTAAGGTATAGAGGGGGCCAATATCAAGCCCATCAAAGTTTTCATCCCACAGGTTATAGTCACCAAGACAGACAAAACATGAGGGATCAATCCAGGCAATGTGCTGAGGGTGACCAACCTGCTGCAGGAGGTATATTGGCCCTTGTTGATGCACTTTCTTCGCTAAATCCAGGTGCTCAAGAATTCTCTGCTTTGGCACTGATGCTCCTGGCCTCACAGGGAGGCTTTGAAGTGAAAACAGCTATTGCAGATGCAGGTGCTCCCTCCTGTTTATTCCTTGAGATGTTTATGAGTTTTGCAGATCATCGGTTGTGTGGGTCTTGGTGGCTAAGGCTAGATGTTGTGGAATTCAGTATGTGTGCTGAATGTTTCATGTCAAGTGACTGACTGATATTGTGATAACCCAATACCCTGCAGGTGCTCTCCCTCCACTTGTGGCAATGGTTGACAACTCCACTTCCCCAATGATCAGAGAATCAGCAGCAGCAGCCATTGCAAAGCTTGTTTCATGTCACCCTGTAAACCGAGCAGCAGTGGTAAGATGTGGAGGTGTGAGGGCTATGGTGAACATGGCCAAATGGTCAGCTACATTTGTGAATGGGCCTGCCAGTGGAGGTAGCTTGGCGGCAAGAACACAAGCAGCAGCAATCGTTGCAGTTCTAAATATTTCAGAGGTGCTGGACAGGCAAAGCATGGGGATGGGATTAAAGGATGCCCTCCCCATCTTGGGACATATGCTGGAAAGTGAGAATCTTGAGGAAATTGGAGCAGGGGTTGGTGGCCTTCAGGCTTTGGGTCTCTCTCTTGGTATTGAGCCAGATATCACACTTACAGAAGATGGAGACCAGGCACAATATGAGTGGCCTAAACCTAGAAAGTTTGAGGTTGTGGCAGTTGAAATGATTACAGCACTTTTAGACCTTGGGAGGGGCAGTTCTGAGGAAGCCAAACTTGCAGCTTTCAGGGCATTAGCAGGTTTCAGGCAACCAGGGAGATCTGATACAGTGAGCATCACAGTGATAGATGCATCATTGAGCACTGGGGAGAAACAACTGATGACTCGCATGAGAAAGGAAGGAGTTCAAGCACTTTTCACACTTTTAGAAAGGGGTCCATCAACAGCAGGTTTCAGGGAAATTGTCATCGGAGCCTTTGCAGGTGTGGTTGCTAGTGAAAAGCTGAACATTTATATAGAGGAATTTGGAGCTGTTCAACAACTTATGAGGTACAGCAACAACTTCAATCTTCAAAATCCCTACATCAAGTGAAGAACTTGTTATTTAACAGGTAGGTGCCAGTACATTGTATGATTATATAACTTTGTGCTGCACATGTGTACACACTGTCTTGTTAAGATTTCATAGTGAAGTTGTCCTAAATTTGTGGGCAGGTTTCTCCAAGAAGGTCCGACAATTGCAACTCGAGTATTTGCAGCTGCAACAGTAGCAAACATGGGTGCCAAAAAGAAGAGATTAGATGCCATTTCAAGTGACCATATCTTGCTGCTCCTGCAGCTCCTTGCAAGTGATGTTGAGGTTACAGAACCAAATGTGAACTCTGGTAGGCCCGATTCTGTGTCATACGGTGCAATGTTTCCTCACCCTGATAGTCAGCTACATTCAGCAGGTCATTGTCCGGCCAACTCAATGCACAACCAATACATGATGCCATACAATCTGCTGCGGGAACATGCAGCAGCAATTCTGGTCTACACAGCTCTGTCTGGTGAGAAGAAGAAGCAGGCCATCATTGCAGCAGGGGCTGCCCCAGTCTTAGTGCGGGTGCTCCAGGTAATATTGGCACTAATTCTGACAGTGTTTTTGTTGCAAAGATTCTTTTCAACATGTCGTTTTGCTGGCATGAAAACTGATTGAAAGTTCAATTTTGTTGTGCAAATGTGCAGGGATGCCTCTCTTTCTCTGAAAATTGTGTGATACCCTCAGCTCACTCAGACTTCCTGCATCCATTCTTAAATGCAAGGCCTATTGTTGCACCAGTTTTTCCTCAAGCCACCCAAGAGTTTGCAATGATGGGCTTGATTCTACTTGCAGACAAAAGCACAGAAACCATGGAAAAAATTGTGGAAGCAGGTGGCATCCCGATATTGGTGAAGATGCTAGCTGCAACCGGGGGTAGAGGAAAGCTTGGAGCCAGCTGGAGTGAGGTATGCAATATGAAAGTAGTTGTAAAACTTTCAGGAGTATGTCGGGCTTCTGATTCACCACAATGCTGAACTGGCCTGTAGTGCAAGCACACTATTACAATCTCTTTCCCTTCATGTAACCTTCTGGCATAATCAAGCATTTGGTTGTTTACATTGTTAGCAATCTGAAACACTATCTGCTGACAGGGAGTTGCTTTGAAGCTTGGATCTTACAGTAGTAATTTTTCACTCGAGAACTGAGCAGTCATATAAATACAACTCCAAGTAGGCAGATGTAGGGGCTATCACCATTTACAATGCTGGAGATTCTGTTCTTCCTTGTCTTCATCAGGTGTCTCATCCTCTCCATGACTGTGTTACAGATGGCAGCTGCAGCATTGTTGAGCTTGGCAGGGTGTGACAACGCCCGAGAAGAAATAATTCGGGTGGGTGGGATTGCATCCCTAGTTCAGGTTCTTAAGGGTGAGGGTGGTGCCTCAGCCTTCTCTCTCACAGGTACACTTCTTCAGTATAGTGACATAATCTATTACACCATAATATGTGCACAGCATGTGTCTCAGTTGTCTTCATTTATATATTTTGAGTTTAGGATCAGAAATGTCTCCAGATTTCAGCTGCAATGAATTGTAAGGCCTGTTTGTAGTGAAGTGCTCATGGTATATACTTGTGATTGGCTTTTTGTGAATGCCAGGGCTTGCTGCTATGGCACAGCTTCTAGGAGTACTTGCCCTTAACAACCAGGAGGCAAAGTTGCATATGGCGAAGGCAGGGGTTGTGAGGTGCCTTGTTGACATTCTGGTGGGAGGTGGGTGTCTAGCATGGGCAGCTGAAGGGGAGGGACGCACAAGAGAAGGCCCAGGGCTGGTAGCACTTGCCCAAGAAGCTGCTGCTGCAGCATTGGCCACAGTTGTCCTACACTGCCCTGGCAATGCTGAAGCTGCTGTTGAAGCTGGTGTGATAGGCCCACTTGTGAGACTATTAGGCTCTCCCATCCCTGCTTCCAAGGTGGTTGGGGCATCTGGGTCACCTGATAGTGGAGCGAGCTCAGCAGAAACTGGAGTAACACATGATAGCAACTCTAGGACAACAGATGTTACTGGGGAAGGAGGACCAGGACCTGTGGAAATTTGTGCAACAGATGGGGATGGAGGAAGTGGAGGGACTCGAGTTGGAGGATCCTTAGCAGCAATGGCTGCACTTGGGAACCTGGTGTCATGCTTCCCCCAGTGTCGGCATGAGATTGTAGATGCTGGAGGAATGATCAGGCTAGCCAATCTGCTACAGGATCAAGCAAGCCCAAAAGTCAAAGGGGAGAGCCCACCAGTTAGTGGAGTAGTCCAGGTTCTGGATATGGCTGCATGCCAAATTAAGTTACATGAAAGTGCTGCACTTGTGCTTGGGTTGCTCACTGAAGGAGAAATAGGAGAGGCTCAAGAGCCTGTTGGATTTCCTAATGATGAAATTAAGAGCTTCAGAGACCCATCCACAACTCCAAAGGGTAGCTTGTCTCCAGCAAGTATGCTCCACTACTGTTTTATTACTAATGTCTGTCTGATTCAGCTCAAAATTCATCTTCATATGTCATAAAGGCAAAGTCAATCCACTCCAAATGAAGTCTTACATTCATGTGCATGCAATGTAAGTTATCATGGAACATTGTTGCATGAGCTGTCACATGTGAAGTTGCTCATGGAGACAGGCCCACCAACCTGAGTAAGGTACTAATCAAATCCATGGTACTTGATAAATCTTGATAGCAGCTCAGGCACACGAAATGAATAATGATCAGGAGGAATGTGACAACAAGAGGCAAGAACCAGCCCAGGTATGTACAAATGTGAGGGTATGATATTAGCAGGCAAGTTCAACCCTTCTACTCACCCCACTCTGCATCACAGGATCTCATCACCTCTCCTGAGATAGATATGATCCATCTTCCCACATGTTTTTGCCCTAACAACAGTTGCTGCAGTATCACATGCAGGAACAGGAAGCGAAAGACCAGCTCGTTGAGTGACCTGTGAGTGTACCCCACTGTACAATATTTCAACAACCTGCTACAACCACCAAAGGAAGTTGCCAGACATCATCACAGAGTTCGAACAGCTTTCAACCTGGACCTTCAAGTTAGAACCTACCTTTCATGACAAGTATTTCATCAGAGTGTGAAGATCACCTGTGAAGACCTCTGCCCAGCAGGTTGACACAATCAACAATTTGATGTCTTCAAGCTGTGAATGTGGTCTTGCCTACATGCCTGCAGAGGCTGAGGTTGACCAAGCTGACAAGACCAGAGGCAATCATGTGACATCTTTTGCACCAAATGTCATCCAGAACAGTCTGTGACAGCACACAAATTCTCTCACTACAAATGCTTTTGAAGCAACAGCTTTGGCAATTGGAATACACAGTTGCTCTCAAGAAATGGTTGGGAAAACCTCATCTCCTAGGGAATGTATGCTCAACAGCCAATAGCAGTCATTCTGAGCAGAAACATGACAGTGTCTTCACCTGGAGGCACCTTAAATATTCTTGCAATGCACCAAGACAATCTACAGGGCCTCTAGGAATGTGATGAATTCCTTGCAGACCCCCTTGAGATAAAAATGTGGCAGCAGAGGATCCATGCTGCTGCAAATTTTCTGCATTCTGAAAGCTCTGGCCAGTGTCAGAAAATTGAACTCAAATGACCGAGTCAAGTTCCCAAAGATTAAGCTAAACAAGCTGGACTAATCAGGAATTTAGTCAAGAAAAATTACTGATCAGATATGCAGGGGAAAGAACTATTGATACCACAAACTTTTGATCTTCAAATGATTGCAGTCTTCCACTATATGACCTCATTCAGCATGTTCCAGGAGGGGTTCACCTCATGGCTTGTTTGGTACATATCTCTTAAAGCTGTGTTGAAATGACAGATTGCTTGTGTAGTCTCCCTGAGATGTTAGACCACTTTTGACATGATTTGCATTTCCTTTGTACAGAAGACCAAACATGTAAATTCTAATTAACAGACTACACATGTAGACAACAAAGCAATCAAACCTCTCTGCCTAAACAAAATATCAATGAAGCTACAATTCCTTAGTCATAGTAAAGGTTATGTGACATTGTAAGGCAACCAAATTGACCACTTGACAAATCAAAACTGTCATAAACTAGTTGAACAGTACACTGATAGAGATACCTCAAGGTTGAAATGCAGAGCATGGATTTAAACTTCAAATTCCAAATCAATCGTTCCCAATGTTCAACTTTGCTTGCCTAAAAAATAGCCAACCAGAGTTTCAGGCTGGAAAACTTACATGATAAATGTATGTCTGGAATACTGGCCCCAAAAAGAAAAGACAGAGCTGACACAAGGTGTATTGACATACCAAAATCTTGTATGTGTGTCACACAAGCCAACAAGATATACAAGATTGTCAGAAGACATGTCACTATACCCAATCATCACAAGGTTGTACTCCCGGGATCTTCCACCTCTCAGCCTCCCACCCTTCTACTCCCTCTCCGCACTTTTTTGTTCCGTCTCTCTTTCTCTGGGATTCTGCAATTTCCACCTTGTGACTGCTTGCTGGCTCTTCTTGAGGTGGAAAGGGACCTTTGGGGGGTAGTTCTCCAGTCCTTTCGTGCTCCAGGTCCTCAAATATTCTGCTCATTAGGGTGAGCTCACCAGCACAAGGTGAATGACTGCCACCCTCTCATGATATAGCCCTTGAAAACAAATCCCCAACCCTTCATTGTTGCCATCTACCTCTCTCTATCTCTATCTCACGCTCTCTCTCTCCCACCTCCTCCCCAACCTCTGACAGCTTAGCCTGGCAGCAGATATGAATATGCAGCTTACTAGATCCTTGTCTATGGTGGTCTAGGAGCCTGTTACTCAGAAATGCTTCTAAGGCTTCCGGCAGACTAAGAGGTGCATGGGGCTGAAGATGCCAGTCTCACCTCCCCGGGTTAGATGCAATGCAGTCTTGAACAACATCTCATGCACATCTACCACGCCCTGGGGTGCAATACCTAGAAAGGACAAAAGTGCAATCACCACATGGTTGCGGTAATATGACAGCCGACCCATCTTCAGTCTCTTCCACCAGGGATGAGCCGGGGGCAATGCCAAGTCTCTGTCCTGCAACACTTCGAATCCGGCTGCTTTGGCAATCTCTCCCACCTCCTTGTAACTCCGCAATCCCGGGAGGGCATCCCCGTGTTCAATGCCATGGATGATTTCCACATGCTCCGCATTGTCGGCCCTAAACTGGGGAGTCGTCACCCACTCATAGGTTACGTACAGATGCCCCGGTTTCAACACACGGAAAACCTCGGCGTACACGTCCTGTAGCACGGGCGCATGGCAAGTCGCTTCGATGGAGTAGGCACCGTCGAAGCTATTGTCTTCGAACGGCATGTTCATGAAGTCCCCGCACACCACTTCGCAGAGATGATCCAGACCCGCCTTCTTGTTATGGCTCCTCGCACGAGCCACCTGATAATCATTAATGGTGATTCCGGTGACATGAGACTGCGAATGCGCCGCAATTGCACGCATGGGTCCGCCCACTCCGCACCCGACGTCCACCACCCGTTGCCCTGGTTTCAGCTGCAATAGATCAGCCACCATCTCCTCGTGCAACCGCGTCTCATCCCGGTGCGATTTCCCAGGCACGGCAGGCGAGAAATGGAAGCTCTGTCCCCAACCCCATTCATAAATATCCGTCACCAGGTTATAGAAAGTGTCTACCAGATTAGGCACATTCCCAGGAGTCTCGATCTGCTTCGGCTTCTCGAAAAACGCCGCGTACTGATGATAGTGCGACTTAACCTGCTCCCTTGTCAGACTCCCACCACCCAGCTCCACGGCACGCTTCCCTTTCTGTTCGGCAGCACCCGCAATGCACAGCGCGTAGTAAAATCCGGCAGCTATCACGCCCGCAAGTCCCACCATGCCCCAACCAGTCACACTCCCAACTTCCATTCTTCCGTAACCGGGACTCCCACCTTCCCCGACACCAGCTTCTTTTCTCCTTCTCCTTCCTGCTCCTTCCTTGCAGAGCTCCACTAATATTGCATCCCCACCTCACGCATGATTCTCCCCCCACCCACCCGCGTCGGTTTGCAAGCACTGCTTGCCACCAGGCATTCAAGCTCAAGAGCGCGCGAGAGTTTGAGGACTAGGATCCTTCACACTTTGCTCCGCGAGACAGCGCCGCCTACCAGGAGGCGGAGTGGCAGGAGGTGTGGGGGTTGCAAGCAACAGCCCTACAATCGAAGCTAAGCTGCGGGAGGTGAGAGACGAGAGCAGAGTGGGAGGCAAGGCCTAGGCGGCGGGCAGCGAGCGGTGGAGGCAGAGATTAGGCTAGGCTGCCCGGCCTCTCCTAGGCTAGGCTTCGTCTAGGAGGACGCTGAGCGGTGAGCTGACAGCTTGTGCTCGGCGCAAGGCCCATGTCCGCCATCCACACATGTATCATCCATGTTCCTATGTATCCATGTGCCCAGGTATGGATGTACATATCAATTTATGGAGTTCACTTATTATCCATTCATTCAGGTTATGGAAGCTTATGTGTGTAGCATCAAAATGGGTTACTAGGGTTAGAAGTTGAAAATAATAATAACTAGTGTAGCATGTGTGGTTGGCCCAAGTTTGAACTCATTAGTAAACTAATTTTTCTTTTCGAAAGAGGAAATTTAATTGTGATTTTTCCAATCACAAAAATTTCTAAAAATTCAATATCTCTCACACTTGAGGTATTAAAAAATTTCAAATCATCTTCATTAAATCCTACTCACTAGGGGTTTTCCCACAATGCCAAAAGCACACCCAAATTCCCTTATAATTTTCAGTTTTGACTTAAATGAATTTTCAGTGAAAAAATTGTTCAATATTCAATTTCTTCTTCATCATAGGCCAAAATATGATGAAACCAAGGCAATGCACCTCTATTCATCAAGGGCTTTCCAATGGTACCAAGAGCATGGTGAGGGGCATTGTTTTTTGGGAGATCAACATGACAAACAAAATAAACTATGCTCTTTCATTCACAAATACGGCTTCTAGTTAGAAGGATGGGGAAGCATAGGAAATAAATAATACCACAAATGGACCTTACTTTGAAAATCTTTTGACTATGGACCTAGACTTGGATTCATGAATTATGTAGTTAATTATTTTGGGTTAGGCATAATTAAAAGCTAATTTTGTGGACTTGATTCGATCCTAAGAAATAAATTTCAAATAATTTAATGATTTGTCCATAGAAAGATGATCATTTAAAAAGTTTAATATGTGATATAATATTATGGATTGTAGTTGATGAATGAAAATGTTTGGAAGATGTTTTTAGATGTAGATGAATGAGGTTGATAATTCAGCCAATCCTCCCTTCAAATATATAATAGGTTGTGGGTGGAACTTTAGACTCACATTCTCTCCTTTTCATCATTTCATGTTGTTAGGTTGTTATTAAACCTTGGGAATAAGCCTTTGTGTAATGAACTTATTCACAATAAATTTATGTGTGATTTTGATTATGAATTGTTCACAAAAGCAAATATATGTGTCTTTGGTGAATGATCCCCATGAACCAAGGTTTTTAGATGTGTGTGGTTAGTTCCCCATTGAATGTAACCCACATGAAAACCAAGTTTTAGGCATTTGGGTGATCTTAGCCCAAAAAAAATGCCCATACCCTCCGATTACTCCTAAATCCTTCAACATGAAAATCTTTAACATGTCATTTTTCACTTGGTTGCATTTTTTCAATTTCAACTACCCTTTTTCATTTTAATTTGACCAATGTGAGTTGACAATTGTGGAAAATACACAAGATAAAGGCATATTAAAGTTTTACATACATAAAGGCTTGTGCCAATTTCCATAGCATAATTGGAGGACACTATAATATTTCCTTCACATGGTAGTTAGATAAGGTGATTCATTTTTTGTATCACATTGGACTTTTGCAAAATGTACTTTATTCAAATGCCATAAACATATGGTCAAATCATCAATGTGGCAAAAAAATTATGGATTAAGATTGCCAACTTGAATAAGAATATGTAGATAATGATGAATTTCAATAAATATATGGCAAACATACAGTAATGGACTTTTGAAATGAAACCATGGATTGTGGTTTCAAATATGTATGAAAATTCAATTGCACTTTTCAATATCCTTTCATCTTCAAATGTTGTATAAGGGCTCAATAAATGATACATGTTAGAGAAACATCCATGAATTTATTTTTAATAACAACAATTTGAAGCAACAAATATCTATGGACTTTTGAGTGACAAAATTTGGATTTTATTTTTAAAAGTCCCCCTCTCGATCATTTTTTGTTCCTTTTCCTTAACATGTATGCTAAAGAGTTGTTTAACTGGCCTTTTGTTCATTTGAATTTTGTTCTTTGATTAATCACTACATAATCCACATTTAATGTAGGTTTTTGGGGCTCTTTCATTTTAATGTTAAAATATGCACTTTTGGGAGTGTCAAGCATAGTCATTTTTTATATCAGTGGTTTTCACAACACATTAGGAATGGTCATCATGTTTCCTATCCATACTTTGCATTTGTTCTATCATGGTTGGGTTAATTGAAGGGGGAGGTAGTTCAAACAAAATGTTTCCATCAAACTCTTGAGGAAATGAAGTTATTAAGACAATTATGAAAGTATCAAAGTCAATGTTTAAAATCTCACTTCTACATCATGACACCTTTTTCATATTTTGTAAATAATCAGTGACACTTTGGGTCTATGCATTGGATTCTACATATAATGAAGGTGAGGCAAGAGAAACAAATGCAATTGAGATGATGACGAAATATCAAATGGCATTGGGAGAGAAACAACTATAAATTGAAATGGCAACTAAAGATCAAATGGTATTGGGATAAAAATAGGTGTAGATTGAAATGATGACTAAAAATCAAACGGTATTAGGACAAAAACATGTGCAAATTGAGATGGCATCTAAAGATTATATGTCATTGGGAGAAAAATAGGTGTAGATTGAGATGATGATGAAACATCAAATGGCACTAGGAAATAACGGACAAAAGGCGCCACGTAGGTGGGCCCACATCACACATCAACACCCACCTCAAGCCTATGTGGTAGATTTGATTAAATTATTGTGGGGTCCACAATTTGAGTCAACATCTTATGTGTCAAAAGAAACAATGATTACAATATGACTAACAATTCCTCTCCAAACATGATAAAATGTGGCCAACAAGGATTCTTACACGTCTAAGTATTTGGTTTGTCATCATTTTGTTCAACATAGTAACCATCACCCCACATAAGAACTACTTAATGACTACAAAATGACTAGAATCACATCACACATGCTATGACGTGGCTATTAGAAATTGGGCCAATGTACATGTGCAATTGCACCAAATGTAATAATGTCATTTGTCCAAGTGGTTACATTTAACCTTGTTAAAACTAAATTTGATATCGATACTATAGTCATACATTAGTAAATGTAGAATTTTTTTTATTTGAAAAAAAATTGTTTACCTCCACGTGGCAATCAAGAGTCGGGACACATGGCAATTGATGACTCAACCAATGGCACCTACCAAAATGTTTCTTTGACATGTGTATATAGTGGAATAGGATAGTAATCATTCAAAAGTGATGTTACATGCACTTGTTTATGACTATTGTGTCATATTGTAGTGATATAACTATGTCATTCTCTAGTTGTTTTTTCATTGCTACTAACCTTTGTTAGTCATATAAAATTCAATAGTCATTTATAATTTGCAAGAGTATGACATCAATGATTGGGTTAAACATCCATAATCATTCTTTATTTCCCAAATAGTTAGAAAATATTTACAACTATTAGTTATACATGCTATGAGTCATAGAAATGTATAAATTTATAATAACTAATTGTAAATAACTAGTGGGACATCTAGCTACTTTTTGCATTCAAATGTTAGTCATTTCATACATGATACCACTAAATATCAAATTTCAAATGAAGCCCCAAATCCCAAGTTCATGGGAGACAAACCAACAATTGAATGGAAGTTGTGCATAATACCTTAAAACAAGTGATCTTCAATTCATTATCATATTACAAGTTGTTTCACAAAGAAAAACACATAGTTTTTTGTTTTTCAAAAAAACAAAGTGACAAACATTAGTTTTTAATGCCGCAAGTTCAAAATTCATAGATCCACCTAGACAATTTTGTTGTACCTTCAATTCCATAGTGTACAAGTGCCTATTGCATTTTGCAAAAAAATTTGGTCATTAACTTCATGCAATTGCATAAGTGGATGATTAGGCACATAAGCTTCTTAAAGGTCTACTTTAAACCAAAATTCAAGAATAAAGGCACCATGGAACTTGTCCAGCCCCCACTAGCCATTGATTTTGCCAGAAGTAACCTTCCGCCTTGGATTTAACAATACCACAAGTTGTCTAATTGAAAACTACATTCCACCTGACAAGTTAATGCATTAATTAACATTGGTTTCTTAATGGCACTACAACTAACACAAGTTAAAGGACATGGGAAAATACAAAAAATGCAAACAAAGCCAATAAAACATGCAAATGATTGGATGTGCTTACTTGAGGCAATGTTGTTTTCTCTTTGTTCCTTCAAATAGGTGCAATCACTCTCCCTCATGGTTCCTTCCCGACCATATGTGGTTGCAAGAAATTCCAATTAAGATGTTCACATTAATGTACATCCCATATGGCATCTTCAGATCTATAGAATTGATTGAATGAATGTTAACACCACACCAAAATGTGTATCTTACCTATCCAACACTTTGACCAAAAAAGGCCTCACCCACATTCACTTTGGAAGGAGATAATTTATTTTTGAAAAGTTTTTTTGTTGGTATAACTCTAGGTTTAAAACAACCCAATCCTCACCCTCCACACTTGAGGGTGTTGTTGTCTATTTCTTCATAATAGTTTCATTCGCCACTTGCTCTATTGGTGTTACTATGGTATTATGTGGTGGTGATTTTGCTTGATCCACATATTGAAAAGTTATCTTTCCCAATGAATGGGACTATGACCTTTCATTGCCACTCCCCACCATTGACGTTTCTCATTTTTCAAAGCCACTATCTCCTTTGTCCCACAAGAGGTGATACTTGAGGTTGTACTTCAAAGGTAGACTGAGGTTTTGGAAGAAAATTGTTAGTATATATGTTCATTTTGCCTTCCTAAAAAGGTAGAAAACATACTTTTAATGTCACTGAGGGCTTGGGTTTAAATTTGTTGACTATCCAACATAGAAGCAACTTTGGCATCTAGTTCATTTTGCTTAATCTCAATTGTTGTCATTTGAGATGACAATTTTTTCAATAAAGTCTATTGTACATAATCCACCCCATTGCATTGTTTAGATCATTTTTATCTACTGAGACATATTCGCATATTATTGCATAGTTATGGTTCACTTCCATTGAAATGACATAGTGTGTTAAAAATTCATTACCAAGATATGGACCACCAAAGTGATTAACATCAATAAATGAAATAAATAGAATGGGCAATAAGCATGTTATTGGCACTACTATCATAAAGTAAATGAAACTATACCCTTTTATATGTAATTTTATACTTACAAAAATTTGTTGACAAGTCAAAAAAAATTTGATTGAAAATTGTGAGTAAACATTAATAAGAAATTTCACCACATATGACCAAGGACAAGAGACTCTAGGAACTTCAAAAAATGGATAGATGACTAGAAACTCTACCGAATTTTTTCCTGGACAATGTTTTTAGAAAATACTTAATAAAGTATAGACAAGAAATCCTAAAATATATGCAAGATTGAAATCTTTCAAAAATTTGGAAAATTTGAAATAATGGGAAATGCAGGTCTACTACAATCAAAATAAACCAAAAATTGAAAACAGATGATTGCAAGGTTTCAATCTTTTATTGATGTTGGACAAGTTTATTCAAATCCATGAAACTCTTTTGCAATCTCTATCAAACTTGGATTGTGCTACCACTTCTTCCTTTACAACAATGAATGGAGTTTACTAGTCTCTTCACAAAACCAACAACCAAAAAAAATGACAACAATAATTTAATTTTAAGGAAGGAAAGGTAGGGTTAATTAACAAGTATTAGCTTTGCATTTTTCCCTGTTTTGCACAATTGCCCCACATTGCCCATATTCTTCACTTTGTTCTTGGTGTTGGACATTTGTTCCACCTTTTTTTTAGTCTCGAAATTGAACCAATAAGACTTTAACTTCTCCCAATGAATAGGTTCAATATTTATTGGGTAGTCCCTTTCCCTACCATGTACCATGTCTTCAATGTACACCTCTCTATTTTCAACCACCATTTTACAACATTCTTGAATCTAATCATAGATAATTCATTGTCCATGTACTCAAAATCCTTGTCCAAAGCTCCCTTCAACTTTTACAAAAACTCTAAACTACACCCATTCAATTCCACAACACTAATATTTAAAATATGGGGAATTAGGGTTCTTATTGTTTCATCCCAAACATTTTCCCCCTCACATCCCCCATCTATGGCCCCCCTTGGGGTGAAAACGTGAAAAAAGGAGCTAATCATGGCAAGGTTAAAGTCTTTTCCAAGGACTGCATTTTCCATGTGGTAGTTTTCTATTAGTTTATATTTTATTTTACACACAATTTTTTAAATTGAATAGTGCATAGTTCGAACACCTTTGGTGCTAGGATGAGCCACGTGCAACACGGACACACAAGACTCACCACGGCCTGAACTTGGGGGAAGCCACCACCTTCCCCCTTATAGTATACTTTGCACCTCTCCACGGGGCCCACATCCAAATGATTTTTCTCTTTTGACATTCCCGAATGGGAATCCCGAAATCACGCCAACTGGGATTCCCGTGACTTTGGAGCCCCATAACTTTGTGAGCAGACCTCGAATCGAGGTGCGGTCTAAAACAAAATTGTAGCCCTCGTTGAGAGCTTTTCAACGATATGTCACACATTATCTGCAGCTAAGTAAATTGGGTTGATTCCCGACTTTTTATAATTGGGGGTCAAATTGGCAATTTGACTCCCGGCCCTTCTTTTGGCCATAACTTGTGTTTTAGATGTCCAAATGAGCAATGCGAGCCCATTTTAGACATATATGTTCCAAGAGATTTCCAATGATATAAATAATGTCACAGGCCATTGAGTTTTGACCCCTGAAATCGTTCTCTGAAGTTTTGAGAGTCCACTGGGACTCCATCTCCCAAAGTGGGAGTTGCCTTGGGAATGTGAGGGTTCACTCCCTCACACTTTCTTACACTCCCGGGAGTATGTGATGTGACTCTCGGGCTTCCTCTTGGCCCGCAACCTTGCAACCCCTTTGCCTTGGTCGCAAGCCCAAGGCTAGGGTTGCGACATTTAATATGCCTCAAATTACCTCTAAATTACCTTAAATGAACCCATAGGGTTACAATTAATTTTGATCACACTTGTAATTAATGAGACATAAATGACACTTCTTCAATAAAGACTAAACTAAAAGGTGTATTCTTAAAAGGATGAAAAACCAATAGTTGCAAACTAATTGTAACATAATTGCAAATATGACCAAATATAAAAAATAGTTGCAAAAATGATACTATGAAAGTTGTTTAGATAAAACATGAACTTTTAATTGTTTACCTATTTAAATATTTGTTTCTGTTTAATTCTAAATGTGATTTGCATTATAGTTTTGTGTTGAACATTTGCAAATTTTGGTACAATGAATGGTAGGACTAGTTGGTCAAACCTTATGCTCTATAAACTTCTAGTACCATTAAATGTTTCCAAGTACACCATCCCAAAATGGTGTAAGTATGGTTTGAATGAATTTTATTTTATTTGAATTGTTGCAATGTTATAAACAATTCATGCATTTTTACATGTACAAGTTCAAGCAACCTCTAATGCATTGTCCTTTTCTATTAGCACACCTACTAAACCAAATTTCCTAGAACTAGTTTTGCCTTTTAGATGGTTACAAAATGAGGTTCTAGGGGTATTTTTTAACATAACTTGATAACCTTTCTTATTTAAATTCTCCCTTTTTACATTGCATCCATTACTTCTTCGAACAACTCATATGTCATTTGCCTTTTGCAATATTGCTAGTATGGGCCCTATTTAATCTTGCTAATGTTTGTCTTGTGTGTGATGTAGGTTGAGGTGAAACATTCTTCTTGTCCATGGTTGACCCTCTAAAATAGACATTTAATAAATAAAATAAAATTGTAAACTTTATTAATGTGTGAAGTTTTGCATTCATCAAATTGGTCATCTACTTTCACATCTATTTTCTCCTTTTTCACTTTAGGTTGAAAAACATTATTGCACTGTGAATTAAAATGTTTAAGAAAGTTTCAAACTCATTTAACACAATTGCTAATAATGATAACATGTTTTGAATAACTAGGAGGAGTAGAAATGAATGACTTGTTGAATAATTGGATTGATGTAGACCTATTATAATTGTGATTATGTTGTTCTTATTTTGGAAAAAGATTACAAGGTGCTTTAAGAATTGTTTCCATACTTGAATGGAAGGATTACTATGCACATTACACACCACACATTGCTTGTAAGGATGCACAATGCAAAAAACATGACTACCTAAAATGAAGACGATTCTCCTGACATTAATGTGTTGTCTTACATAAACAAGAAGGGTGATTACGAGCTTTCCAGAGATGCATGTGTTGCACCCCTTGCGTATAGATTGAAACCTCTACAAGATGTAATAAATGAATTGTATGTGTTCAATATATATCTCGTTTCCAATAAAAAGTCAAGGACACAAGTTTAGGTTTTGACGTGAGGTTTTGAATTTCCCACTCTATTCTCAATCATTGGAGCCTTTTGAATTTCTATTTTTATAAAGTTATGAACTTTTCTGTTTACAACTTCAACATTTGCCCTTTGCCTTTTGAATGTGTTCTATTTTAGGTTGATCTTGTATTTTCAATCCTCACTAGGAGGTTACTTTGCACAATGTTGAGTGTTTCCACATAAGAACTTGGCTTGTGCGGTGAAAAGGATTTGATGACAATGCTCATTCCTACTTGAACGCAAGTTGCCATTACAACGCAGTAAAAGGTTGGCAACTATCAATGGCATGTTGATACAAGGTAGTTTCAAATGTCACGACAATTTGAAAAAAACTATGGACAATGAGATATTTGTGGAGACAAAAACAAATGACAATGAGTACACACTAGGCATAGTGTTTTCTTGAAGTTCGAATCTTCTTGTTTTTTATGGGTTGAATTCATCTAAAGTTTCATGCAAACTTGCTTTAGGTTTATACATGAGAAAACTTCTTCTAATTCTTGTTTTTGTGTCTTTTCTCCAACAACAATATGTAGTTCCATATCTTGAAATATTGCCCAAGTAAGAGAAAACACAATTGTTAACATCACAACTAAGTGTTTTGAGTTGTAAGCGGGAGAGATAGATTGAAGTTTGGAGTAGGTAGGTGAATGAGAAGCCACATTTCTGCAATCTACATTGTTAAACATAGTATAAGTTTCACTCTTAAGGATGACATAATTAAGTTTGTTGGAGAATTTACAAATTGTGTTGATGCAAAGTGACCCCGCATAAGATTTGGATGTTAGGTTTAAAACTTGGAAACTGATAAAAAATAGGACCATGCAATATTGCATGCCTTTGTGAAAGATAGTAGTATGAAGTTATTTGCATCAAGAAATGAAAGCCTTGTGCAGACAATATTCTATCTTGTTGACTCCAACCAGATGAATTTGCATTATCCCAATGATGAAAGCCTCATGATGATAGATTCAACGAGAAAGCCCTTTCAAAGTGTTGTTGATTGAAGGTGTATGCCCATATCTCAAATAGTTTTTAGATTATCTTGAACTCATTCCTCCCACTTGTGCTATCAGGGGTGTAGTGTCCATAAGGAATTTTATTTCTAAGTCTATTTTCTCATCATTGGAAACAAGAATCTACATTATTACCACTTGTGTGGTGTCATTGGTGTAGTGTCCATGTAAGATTTTTAGTGTTTTTGGTTCATTTTAATTATAGCATATTTAAATTACAAATTGTGGAATTATGCATGTCAAGTTGTTTATTTTGATGTTTGTTTATAGTAGGAGGAAAAAGTTGTGATGAACCTATGTAATTCAAGTACATATATGCTTAAAATGGCTAATGCATAAAGGAATGACTATTCGTAATATCTAAAAGCCTATTTATATCTATCATAATAAAGCCACAAGTGGTTGGATTGGAATCTAAAAAATGTGTTTCAATTCATAGCTTGGGTTTGAAATTGTTGTAGCTGGAAGTACTATAGAAATTGGATTACCTTTAATATATTTGACTTAAATTGAACGACTATTGTGTATAGTGCCATGACATTTGATTTCAGTTTCAATTAAATTTGAACATAAGACTTAAATTGATTCAATTTTTCTTGAACTTACTTGAAGACATTATTTCTATCAAAAAAATTCTATGTATAGAATTCTTGTCAAGGGGTGGGGGTGGACATGTTTTTGTGGGTGTTGAAAACAGAGTCAAATGATGATTTGGAATCTATGCATGATGTAGCTGAATGATGCACCCCAAGCTCCTTGATGGACCCAACTGTGAGTCCAAAGATGAAAATAATGGAAGGAAAAGGAGTTGGGGCGCGCTCCTTGGCCCACAACATTTTAGGGGTAGAGGGGTGTGTTGGAGCTCTGGGATGGGGACTAAGAAAATTGACAAGCAACTTAATTATTAGCACAGACTTGCACAAACTAAACAAGTTGGTTAATGTGCAGTTGGAACACCTTTGGTGCACGGACGAATCACGGGCAAACATGAACTCATAAGACTCATCACGGCATGGACTTGGGGGAAGCCACCACCTTCCCCCTTATAGTATATTTTGTGCATGGCTACGAGGCCAACACCCAAATGTCATTTTGGGAATGGGAGTTTCGAAATTCCCAAAATTGGGTCTCCCGCAACTTTGGAGGCCCATAACTTTGTGTGAAAACTTCCGATTGAGGTGAAGTTAAAAGCAAAGTTGTAGCCCTCAATGGTATGTATCATGCCACATGTACGCAAGAAAGTCAGGGAGATTCCTAACTTTTAGTGGTTGGGAGTCAAATTGCCAATTTGACTCCCAACCTTTCTTTTGGCCATAATTTGTATTTTAATCACCCAAATGGGTCATGTGAGCCCATTTTAGACATTTACGTTCCAAGAACTTTCCAATTATATAAGGAAATCCATAATTCAATGGGTTTTGACCCTTGCAATTGCTCTCTGAAAATTCAAGAGTCCATTGGGACTTCAACCCCTAAAATGGGAGCTCACTTGGGAGTGTGAGGGTTCATTCCCTCACATTCTCCTACACTATTGGGAGCATGAGATGTGACCCCCGGGCTTTTTTCTTGGCCCGCACCCTTGCAAGCCCTTGCTTGGTCACAAGCCCAAAACTAAGGTTGCGACACTAAAGGGGTTGTTGATTCATCTACAACAAAGGTGAAAAAACTTAAGGCATTGCCTTAAACCCTAAGCCGACAACTACCGTTGAGGTTTTGTTGAAGGTAATGGCAAGTTCTTCAAATCTTCCAAATCTAGCCCTTACACTTTAATGGCAGTGGTAACCGCCACATGGATCAATGCAACAAACTTAGATACTATCGCAACCATGGGGGTTGCCATTCATGGGTGCATTTAATACCCAAAGCCATCTAAATACCCAAGGTCGTGGGTACATGTGCCTCAACTGAATGGAGGCCAATTTGTAGGCCAATCTATTATTCGACAAGTGTTTATCATAGTTGTCATAGAGGTGAAGCCATAAAACATAGCTAAAACAATTCAACAAATAGACAAAAAATGCAAAAATGCCACTTCTGAGGCAAAATAAAATGTTGGGCAAAATCCTCACAAGATTAAAGTAAGACCAAAAGGTGAAAGCATGAAAAAAAAAACTAAGTAATATGTGGATAGTCCTTTAAATTTTTTTTTAAAATTTGAAAAATCACCATGGGAACACTATATATCAAAAAAAACATGTGAACATGTGGTTTTTTTATATCAAAATTAATTTTCCCTTATCAAATGTTCACCAAATCGTTTCAATTTTTTTATGAACTTTAATATATTCCACAAGAAGGGATCCATGTGTTTCAAAACATTATATATATGTATATATACTCAAATGTCCTTTTACACTATTATAAAATTGAATTTATAATCAAGGTTCCAAATAAAGTTATAGATTTGACTATAATGTAAGGCTTGATGCAAAAAAAATTGAGTTTTTATCATGTTATTTGTCATATTGGCCTTTTATGGGTTTTGTGCAAGCCCGTGTGAGTGAGTGAAGCTTATCAACTCTTCCTAGTCTCATCATGGAGCTCCAACACGCCCCTCTACCCCTCAAAGTGTTGTGAGCTAAGGAGCGTGCCTCGACTCCTCCCCCTTCCGCCGTTTTGTATTTAGATTCACTTTTGAGTATTGCAAGGAGTTCGAAATGCGTCACTAAAATGTACAAGTGTATAATGTGGACATCTATGATGGATGTATTGATATCTTATGTACATTGTATTTAAAACATATTAAATTATATTAATCATACTTGAAATGTATATATGTATATATTGAATATATTCAAATTATATACTATGAAAAATAAAATTAATTAAAAATTATATTATTAGAATAATTACTATGAAAGGATTATTATACCTACTATAATTATCATTTATTAATATTATTAAATTTAAATATTATTACCTATAATAATTTATGTAGTTAGTAGGTAAATTAAGGTAATATAAAATAGGTACTAAGAAGTAATTATAAATAAGCAGCAATTAAGTTGGTCACATTTGTAACTAAAATGTTTAACCCAAATATTTTGCCTTCCATTTTTTTTAATTTGAAGTATACAAGTAGGTGCACTAGTGGTATTCAAAGCGCAAGTGACATTCATTCAAGGGATGAATTAAGAAAAAAAAACTTACCTATCTACAGAGATGGGCATAGGTTGTGTGGACATTTTATTGACTTTAAATTGAACAATCCAAATTTAATTTATTAATTAGAAACATTATATATTAAATTAAGCCTAAATGTCCCACATGTCATGAAATGATTAGCCTTCACAAAAATGGACACAATTAATATGCCATGAAGAATTTTTTAATTATGCTAGATTTAAAACCATCTAGAATGGACAATGTGGATCTTTCAAAATAAAATGAAACTAATTTTGAAATATTCAAAAAAAATATCACATGTCAACACACTATTTCTTGCTAATGTTGACCAAATCAATTAAATGTGTATACGTTCAATGAAAAGATGAAAATGTATTTTACATTGACTTTTTTTTCCACCTAGAAACCATATCATTTGAGATTATGGTCACATGAAACTTGTCCAATGCAATTAATGAGTTTTTAGTTGCATATGTCATCCACAATTAAAAATTAATTTTAAGGACTAAACATAAAATCCCATTTTTCTTTTAGTGGATGGGCATGGATCACATGTTAATTTAAAATCAATAGATCATGAACAACAATTTGGATTAGATACATGATTATTTTTCTTTCACACACATCAATGCACTACAACCCCTAGATGTATTTTGTTTTGAAGATTTCACACAAAATAACATTTAAAATGGAAAAAACTAATGCAATGGTTAGAAACAATTGCACCAATAACTAAACAAGATTAGTTGGGTGGAGGGCAAACCCATCTTGACGCAATACCGTTCAGAACCACTTTAAGGAATTCCTTGGTTAAATAATGTTCTTGACCTTTTTCTTTAATATATATAAAAGAATATATATATATATATATATATATATATATATATAAATTTTTTTTTCATGTTTATCCACTACATGGAAAAGTATATGGCTTAATGTATTCACTATAATCAAAACATGTGGGATTTATTACAAATTTGTTTATCTAGTTGCAATGACCATTTTCAAAATGATGCTTTTGAACTTTGAAAATTCATAATTAAATTATAGTACACTCAATCAATTAATTAATTAATAATCAAATATAACATCATCAAAGGTACCTTAAAATTTTAATTGTTTCCAAAAAAAACCAATGCATGTTTCAAACTTGTGTCTTTGACCAAAAAGTTCAAAGAAAATAAACAATGTTACATTATTAAAAAATTAAATTAAATGCAATAATTTAAAACATCAAAAAAATAAATAAATCTTGATATCAATACAACCTGGTAAGTATATTCACCAAAACATTCTAATGAAATTCCTTTTTTAAATGTTTTTTATATTTCTAAAGTTTGATGGGTTTAATAAAATGAAGGTGTAAGTTTTTGATGGTACCACCCAAGGATAGGAATTTTTCCTTGGGTGGGTAAACAAAGTGTTGGACGAATCATTGTTCCAAAAACAAACTACCAAATTTGGACTTAGGGTTATAAAAATCTAGCCTTTAAACCTCACGGTCATGGATGACAAGACAAGGACAAGACCCTACCAAGTGAAATGCATAAAACAACAACAAGGAAGATGAAGAGGGTTTAAATATGATGTCTACTAAGGAATCTAATGGCAATTGATAATGGGGGGAAAATTTTGTGATAATTCATGAATATTGCAAGAATATTTAGTTTTACATTAATGGGAGATGACTCTAATCATTGCCCTCCTTCATTTGAACACATTGATACTATGTGGAGGTGTCAATGAGTCATATTGTTGAATAAGAGAAGGTTTGGAATATGTCAATGAACTAGTGGTTAACTTGGATAAACATACTTCATAACCTTCACAAGAATTTAAAATCCCTACCCATCTTTTGAAGGTGTCATTCTTTTTTGTACTAAAAAATTATGTGAATAAAAACATAGGATCTCATATATTGGTTATTGGGGAAAAAATATAATTCAATTAGTTCTATAATAAGATTATGTCTATTCTCATAATCCAATATAATTAATATACGGTATGCCTTAGTAATAGGTGTTATAAAATAATTTAAAAATATATAATGTATTTACTTGAGAGACTTTTAATAGGTATTAATTATTAATAGGTTTAATTAATAGGATGGAAATGGCGTAATATGAAAGGTTCAAAGTAGAAGAGGTAGCAATAATGAAATGGTATTTATTTGATTAGAACAAGGAGTTGATAAATGTTCAAGTGTAGCAACTTGGTAGTTCATTTACTTGAGTTGTAATGAACACCTTGTTTGTTTCAATTCTAAAACCCAAAAAATCATGTCATTCCATGAAAGTAAACCAAATGTTCATTGTTTGTAATGATTTTGTGAGTGCCAAACATAATATTTATCATCTAAAATGTGATTTAGTATTGATATGTTTGTTGATGTGTTTTAAAATTAAATTTGAACATTTCATCCATGATGTATTTTTGGTCATGCACAATCACCTTACTTTCATTACTCTTCATGTTTTCAATTAAAACAAACAATTCACGCAAATATATGGTGCAAAAATTTGATGCACAAACATAAAATTTAAATTAAGTTTAGGCCCTAAGGTGATTTAAATATGTGAATATTAGAATGTAAATAATAATAGGGTGGAAAAATGTAAAGCATTTTCAAATAATACCCCTCAAACAAAACCCTTTTTGATGGACATTGTAAAATGTTTTTGCACATAGTGACCGACCCCCCCCCCCTTCAAAGTACCAATCTTACCCAAGGTTCCTTATCATTAACTAACTTGTTTTCATTGTGGCATTATATTAAAAGGAAATCAAAAATAAATATTTGTCAATTGGCTACTTTATAATCACATGTCGTGGGGTTCAAACTTTTTAAGGGGTACCATAATAATGTCACGTTGTCACCCTTTCTATATTCCTTTATATAGTCCTATTTGACCATGTTAAGACACAAAATAGATGAAATTGATGAAATTTGGAGTTGTAATGGTCTAAAATATGACATTTATAAAATATATAACACATTTGGACTCATTAATATTGATGGGGATCAAAATATAAGACAAAAAAAGACTCCATTAAGGACTAGGTCCTTTTTGTCCTCATTGGTACACCTTAAAGAATTTGGACCTTGTGACATTTGCATAATATTTTGTAATCCTATGATAAAGCCAATGGAAAGGGAAATAGTTTCAATGAAATTAAAAAAACATGAGCCAAAAGAAAGAGACAAAAAAAAGAAGCAAGAAAGGTGGCAATTTTTTTGATTGTGGTTAAGAAAACATAGAAAAAAACCATTGAAAAATGGGCAATAGTAAAATTCATATTAGCTTGGTCTACTTTTGTGGTCTTGATGAGACATGGGATCGAATCCATTACAATTTTCAAATATGTTTATGAGTTCACCCATTAGGGTATGGAGGTGCTAACTTCAACATCACATTTGAAGTTCAAAAATAAACCAATATAGGGCAAAAGCTCAAATGTTAACAATAAAATGAAATGGAAGGGGGAAAGGATTGGAAGATGATGATCAAAACTATATATAACCAAAACTTGTAATACAAGGAAAAAAAAAAACAATAATTGAGAAAATGACAATCACAAACAATACCAATAAAAGATGACAATAATGAACACAACAAAGAATAATATTAAAAAGATATGATGAATGAAATATAAACAATAAAAAATGATCATCAATAAAAAATCACTACTTACAACACAACATGACCACTTGTGGGTAGGAATTGAACATGGTTAGGACCAAGAAAAACCTGAACATGATTTAAATGGGAACCTTGGCACTTATTCTTGGTGGAAAAAGGACAAACAAGATTAGAGAAGCTTGAGCATGCAGGAAAGGAAGGGAAATCAAGCAAAAGTACAAGGGTACAAGGGAGCACAATTAGAAAGGGAGGGCAACAAAGAGCTTGAGCAAATGCATAGGCAAGCAAAGTCAATTACCTACAAAACCACAAGGAAGATGATGGAACCTATTTTCATTCATGTTAAAATATTTAGGTTTCTCACAACTTGTCTTCCCCATGACCATAATATGTATAAACCCTTCCTTTTATTGAGGTTTGGACTATAAGCCATATTAATGTTAATACAAAAAAAATGGAATTATTTTGGGTTTGGTCCATTTTGCAAGCATGGTGATGGTGCATGTTTTTCAACATTGAATTGTCTACTTGTAGGGTGTAAAGTGTGTGCTCAAAAAACACATGTTGGACATTTGTTTTTCACATGAGCAACCCCCTACTTTCAAGGCTAGATCTTTTCCATTTCTGCGCCAATTTGAGTGATCTAAATGACATAGATGAGTTTGCCACTAAGAGTTCAACACAATCTCATTGAATTCCAAACACAAAGGAACAATATCTAGTGATTTTAAGCCCTTCAAGAGCTTAAATGTTTGGTCATTGGATTGTTTACTAGCCTAATCCTTTCATGAGCATAAAAAGTCTTAGACACTCCATATTTATTCCAAAAGGAAAATGAAGATAGAATTGTACAGTTATGAACTCCCACAAAAGTGAAGAGGTGTGATATTTGAACATTTGTTTAGAAAATATTTATACAACCATACATAACAATATATAAATGAAATGCAAATCAACAACAAATCAGAAAGATTAGCATGAACCTAAGCATAAAACAACCCCTAGAAGCTGGAGAATTCTTATGCCTACTCCTTAAGAGTGGAAGTGATCTTCTGCCTACCACTCTTAAGAAGTACAAATAATATCCATACTCAATGATAACATTTGTCTTGTGCTTCACAATGGGTAAAGCCCATAGGTGGGGGATACTCCCAAAATGCAGCTAGGCCCTGTCTAGACCCCTTATTTTGGGAAGGTCCCCACCCCATTACTTTACTCTAAAGCCTACTACATGTATAAAATTTGATCTACATAAAACTTCAACCAACATTAAGAACATACAATATAATGGTCTTTTAAGCACTTGCCATTTTACCAACATTAAGAACATACAATATAATGGGCTTTTAAGCACTTGCCATTTTTTCCTCATTTTGCAAACATTTCCTATGAATGTTAAGGTTGTTGTATCTTAAGGTGCTTGGCTGGAGTAATAAGATCACATGGCAAGGATCACATGGGCAGCCATGTGAATCTCTGCTTGTTGGCAGACACCAGAGTGTCCTACATCCCCCTTCAACCTTCTCATCCACGTGCACTGAGGCAATCAATGATCTCCAAGCAACTACAAACTTGCCAACAGCCCCTTGTTGGCAAGAAAAACATCCACTACTGTGCCTTCCTGAGGCTACTCCCACACACCCCAAAGCTTTACAGACTATAAGTTGTGTTGTTTTTAGGAAACAAATCAGGTTTTCAATTGGGAGGCAAGCTGTTTTTAAGAACTTTTTTGGCATTTGTGTACTCAAGGTGCATGAGTGCTTGAACTTCTGTCTGCTTAAAAAGCTATCTCAAATTAATCAAAACTGTTTTTTAGTTAGGTTTTACCCTACCATCATGATCTAAGAGGAGACCTCTCATCAACATTATTTTTTAACAAATTTCATTCCACATGTAGCTACTTTCTAGGCTTTTAATTATAACCTCTCTACTAGCTTGACAACTAGACCCAAGGGGTCCCTTTATAACCTCTGGGGTATCAAGTTGAGGCTCTCATATGATATCTTGCCAGGTCTCATGGAAGCATGAACAAAGCATGACAAAGCATGCTTCTATTTTTGGGGAGGGAAGCATTTTTAGGTTTCTATGTTAGGGAGTGCCCCATGTTCCAAAAATATTGGTGATGGGCCAATCAAATGGCTCCTTTTGAAAGAAGAAAAAAAACTGTGGACACACCCTCTCACTAATTAATAGAAGCATGAATAAAATGAGTACCCCAGTTCATAAAAGGTTGTATTAGCCCAGGCCAAAAATGGCGATAAACAGTTTTGGAACATAGAAATTTCATGCAGCCAATGGGAAGGCTCAGAATGCACTCAAAACTGCCTTCATTTTTTTTCTTTTAAGTTTTGGGTGGTGGGGGGAGGGAGGAGGAATTTTTTTTTCTTCTTTCCTTTGTTCCCAACATGTTCCATTCAAGTTCCCAATGGGGTTCCCAATATGTTCCCTACGTCCCCCAAGGGTTTTCCCAATAGCACCTCGCTGTAATCCCATATGTTTTGCCCAAAGTCCTCCCCTTCTCAGCTATATAGGTGGGCCAAAGGGGGAAAGGTCTCCCAACTTTCCATAGAATCTTCTATATTGGGAAATCTATGGAGTTTCAACTTTTTTTCACAATGGGCCAATCAAATAGTTTCATTACAAAAAATAAATAAATGTTGGGCTTGTGAGTCACCCCCAAGTAATTAATATGAAGCAAAATAAGTACTCCTTCATGTTCCTGCGAAAAATAACTTAATTTTATGCGATTCCATGTTTGATCCACAATAAGATAAGGGCATGTGAGGCCGAGACATTGTTTGCTTGGTGAAGAGTAGGAAAGGATGGAATAGTAGAAGAAGAGAAAGGTGAGAGAGCATGAAAAAGTGGGCGTGCCTTATGTCTTACGTTCCTTGTTCTCATAGGAACAATTCCTAAGCAAATGGGATATTATGTAGCTCCTATCAACTTTCCAATACTAGAAGAAGAAGAAGCTGTCTCTATCTTATATATAAATTCACTACGTCCGTCTGTCCGTCTGTGACCACTGGACGCAGAGAAAAGTGAAGGGAAAAAGATAAGACGACCGTAGGATGGAGAGCTTTCGAGGTCCTGAAACCCAGGTCCTGAGAGCGTGCGTGCGTTATTAATTGGTTGAAGCAATTAACGGGTACCCACTAGTACTACTAAACTTTCCAATGCTAGGAGGTATGGGCTTGCGTTCTTTCATCGGAGCAGCTCAGGCGGCACACTTTTTCATCGCAGGTTGTCTGAATAAGGGATGACACACGAGTTTGTGCATCCTGGAAGAGAGCAAACTTCATTAGCCATGTGCATGAACGAGTTGCATTCATGGTCTTGAGCAAGATTGATTTCAAGAATTGCATACAGTTTTGCAGTTTTGATGCCCTTCCTCCAGGCAAGCTGCACAGCTTGTTGCATGTGTCACTTCTTTGCTGGTAAATCATACTCTCCTTCATTGTCACCAACCACATGGTTGAATATATATATACTCACATCATCTGCTCAAACATGCCAACACCTCAAAAAGAAGATTGATTTTAACAACCAATAGAGGATGGTGAGGACAACGGACGGAAATGAAGAGCCGTCGATGAAAATCTGGAGTTGTAAGTGGCGGCAATGAATTAATTTACCTTAGAGCTGTAACCTGTAGATTTTGTGTTAGAATTACTAGTTGCTAATTTTTATACTTGTGAAGCTCGGGGGAGAGCACAAGAGGGAGGTAGGAAAGAGGAATAGGGCAGAGATAACAGGTTAGGAAGAAGGGAGAATAGGGGCGAGGCGGAAGGAGAAGCTTGTTGTGAAGAGAGTTAGACCTTCTTGTTCTCATGGGTTGGGTGGAAAAACTACGGAGTTGCAAAGATGTTTTATATGAGGCTTAAGCGCTTTTGGTTGTGACTGTTTTGTAATTGGTTGAAGTTGTGTGGGTGACGGTAAGAAGAGGAAGAGGCGCTAGATTTGTCATTGGGAGTAGATAAAAGGCCCCTTTGTCTGGGCAACCAGTCCACTAAAGGGGTTGGTTTAGGAACTTCCTTGTGAGCTGGTTTTCTACCTTCTCTGTGATGTATTTGGACAGTGAAATTTAGAGGAAGGTGAGAAGGGGTCAGAGGGGCTTAATAATTGACAATATTCTTGCCCTCAATGGCTACTGCCTCAACAAATATGGATGTTTGTAATAGGGCGAAAAAAGGGACATTCTGATTTTGCCCTTAAGAGCTCTGGAGCTGACACTGGGTGGAATGATATGATCCAGCGATGGCTGAATTGACTCTTATGGGAAATGTATATAAGCAACAAAAAGTGTTACTGGAAATCCACAACATGCCCATGAGACCAAACACACCTCAGGTGAGTACAACTGTGTCTTGGACCGTCCACTCCAAAACTACGTATGTCAAGAAGTCTACAGAACAAAACTGCAGGCCTTGGAGATGGTCCTGTGTATACTTGGTACCTGGACTAATGAATTAGCAGTAGGCTGTAGGATTGTGTGCATTTGTGGACCTCTCTTTGCCAGAGTGGTCAGCAGGGTGCAAATTCTCCTGGAAATACCTTAAACAACAAAAATCACATTTGGAGCTGCAAGGGATGAGTCTTTGTTGCAGATCTGCAAGCTCTGCTGCAGCCTCCAGGCCAAGATTTTCTACATCATGACTACCATCACTTGTGTCGACTGCTATATCCAATTTTTCACTAGGAATTCCCTACTCAGCAATTCTCCTCAAAGCTACTCCAATACATGATGCCAAAGTTCATTCTTTTCATTCTCTTGTGGGACAACCTTTTGGAATGCTTCACTGGGTGGTTGCGAAATAGAATCACAGGTCACCTGAAGACAAAGACATCGCAGTTAGGTAATTGATGCAGAGTTGTGCCAGGATTGAATTTGCAAATTTGTACAAGTAGGAGATGTTGCCCATGTTAAAGACAGGAAACACAGGCAACTGGCAAATAACTCCCTAACTTTCATGAGGACATTTTCAGTTTGTGAACCTTTGAAATTGCCTGCAATGGAGAGATCTCACAATGCCATTGAAGAATGGGATGAGATGTTTCTTTGGTGAATCTAGTACAGCTCACTGCAGTCAGATGTGGGAGGTCACACCTGACTATCTTCCAAAGCAAAGTTCCTGAAGAGAAGTGTGATTAATATTGAAAGTGTAGCTGTCAACTTGGATCAGCTCATTTTCATCAGTCTCAATCTTTTCCCTAAATTCTTGGGGGTCAAGATTAATGAGCTCTTTCCCAATATAAATTCCAGCAAAACATCCAGAGAAGATGGCTGAGCTTAAGTGCTTCTTGATCAGATTGAGCTTGAATGCAATGCATGTAGTGTCAATGGGTGCCCAATCCATTGTACAAATTTTTCTATCATTAACTTGAGGTCCCTGAGAAAGGTCTGGCCATTGGAATGAGAGAAGCCTGCAAGGCCTTTATCTCAATTGCCAGTTCAGCTTCATGTCTTCCTGCACAAGGAGTGCAAGCACAGATAAATTTCTGGTAGCATTGCGATATAGGGATTGGAAAACTAACCTTGGATCAAATCATATGAGTACCATGATATAAATGCCATCTAAACACCAATAGTGAACGACTTGAATCATTGACCTTCTAATTTGCATGATTCGTGAAAGTGATCAAAGAAGTCAGCACTTTCATGCACCACGTGTGTGCATGCAGAATTGGTGGGCAAAAGAGATAGCAGCTGAGGTAAATGATCAGAGTGATGAGTTTGAGAAGTCAATGACAATGGTATACAAACAATGTATATTGCCTTGTGGAACAATTTAAACATTGATCAACTTCACGTGTTAGACATGGGAATGATCCAGTTTCTAGTTGATTTCCATATTGAGGATGTTGCCTATACTGAATACTTCTACATATTAGGCGAATTAGGGCCATTTTTTCCCCAAAATCAAAATCATATTTTTCAGGGTGAAAAAATGAGAAAATTTGCCTAGAAAAAACACACAGCTAAGTTAGAATTACTTGACAATAGAAGAGTGTAGGTCCTATAGCCATATCCAAAGTGGCCTATAAATATGTCACTTCAAACTAACACCAATTCACTATGCTCATCCACTCATTCAACTTCTACATGGCTTTAGGAACAAATCCTTAATTGGAATACTGCATATATGCAGCAGATTGATCACTATTAGCCAATAGAGATCAACTGTTTGCAATGCAAAGACTCGATACTTGACAACAATTCAAAATGATTAACTATTGGATCACACAGTCCACAAATTCCCCTAAGTGTGGCATATCAAGTAGGTTCACACCTATTGTATGAAACAATCTTATATATAAATTCACGTAGTGCGTGCGTCCGTCCGACCCGTCACTCTTTGCGTGGTTACCGGACCAGAACCGGAACCGCTACTGCAGTTCGTTCCGGAAATCTCCACAACAGGCGCCCGCTGTGGTGTTTGTTTGGACATTTGCTTCACTTTGATCCTCTGCTTTCTTTTTGTATCTGCGGTGGACCTGGAGTCCGTCTGTCCGTCCGACCCGTCACTCTTTGCGTGGTAACCGGACCAGAACCGGAACCGCTACTGCAGGATATAGTTTTCAGGACATGGTTCTCAGGATTTGGGATCTCAACTTTGGGGCCTGGATTTTCACACTCGCGGTTTCCAAGACCGAAACCTGAAAACTTTTAGGACGTGATTTTCAGGATGTGGGATCTCAATTTTGGGACCTGGATTTCTCACAGGGGGCTTCACAGTGGCCTTCGGCCACGGGCACCCACTAGTTCTATATGAACGAGGTACATTCTGAGATTCACATGGCTCTTCACATGAGGGAAACAAAGAACTAATGTAGCATATCAATGTCACTGAGATGACGAATGTGGAATCATTTTGTATGATTTGTAGATTTGTTATGACGTTGGAAAAGTGAAATCCTAAATGAATAGCACTAACACAAATGTCGATGAGTAATAAATTGAAACTATATCATGTTTAGCGGCGGGAACATGATAGATCCTCCTGGGTCTTGTGCATGTGCAAGTCAGATGAGTGCTGTAACCTGTGGCCTCAATGTTTTCGCAAGATGCTCGAATACCAACGTTAGATCCACCTGATTCACAGTAACCACCGAGAATTTACCACCGCCAGCATCAGCCATGTCCTTCAAATGTTTGTTGGTTGGCTCCGAACCAAACTTGATGGTCAAGAATTGCAACCTCGAATTGGCTTCCCTCATCTCATTAACAACGACCACAGGATCTCTGAGATTGTTATCCTCAACATCAATCAGAAAGATTACAATTGGGTCCAATCTCTTTCGTGAAAATAACTTCTATCGTTCATAGCAAGGTACTGTAAGAAATCTTCACAGCATTGTAATATCCTGTGCCTCCACCTGCTCCATGGGTAAGAAGTGTATCAATCAAATCTTCTTTCATGTCCTTGCATTCAAATGCAGCTTTAGCCCCTTCATTGAACAGAACTATTGAGACAGACTCCGGTGGATGATTTTGTTGCAGCTGGGTTCTCATAAAGCGAAGAACTACCTTGTAGACACATCCTAATCAGTCGTTGTGAACAGAACTGAATTTAACCATTGTGGGTTGTACATTAGTACTGGCCATTGAACCAGATCTATCAATCACAAAGATAAACTTGACATTCCTAATTTTGTCTTCATGCTGGCACGTGAAGTGATGGTCATCATGAGTGATATGTTTCCAGCTGCAGGAGTGAGGGCTTGGAGTTCCTAGATTGGGTCATGCCACACATTTTCTGTGCTGTATGAAATTTTCTCTGCTAAAGTCTTTGAAAGGGAACTGGAATCTCCTTTGCTCAAAGACTCGTGGTCCCTGTGTGCACATTGGTAGTTGCAAAGAGAGAACATATTTTGCTCTGCGATGCTGCAAGGGTCCTTGATTTCATGAGCTTCCAGTAAGCAACATGAGTGGCCTCATCTTTTAGGGCCGAAATCTGGGCCATACTTGTGAGTTTCATGCCTTACACCCTGCATAAAAGAACAATATTCTGATCGTGCCAAGATGTCCACGGTGTGCTCTATCATGATTTTGGTTGATTCATTGTCCTTTTTGTCCCCTAGCTTCATTTGGGATACTGATTAGTCATAATGACATGGTAGTAGATGAATATGACCTGGACCCAGTGCCCTGCAATCATTGCACACATCTCTACTGCCCCAGACTCGCCCCATTTGTAAGAACTTGCGCTCACAAATGTCAATATCCTCAGATTCAGACACAAAATGGACACCTCTCATGTTCCCATGTGTTGTCTGATGAGGCCCTAGGTGGCCCATTGGAAGTTTACAATTGTGCTCCACATTCTCAGTTTGGCTGTGTGAGTGTGCCCCTTCATGATGCTCTTTGAATTCAGAATTTGGAATGTTGCACATCTTTCTCACAGGAGTCTGCTCAGAGACACTCACAAACTCAAAGCCCATCCTTTGTCCATTGAACGTGCTGGTTGTCTTCTTTGCAAGTTCAGTCTGCACATCACAGTTGCCTTCAGCTTCACACTCCTCGAGGCATTGGTGCACACTACTGCAGAATTGATTTGGTGTTGGTATGTCCAAGTTGTGAAAGTGATTTACAGATGCACACATCTTTCATTGAGCAGATCATGGGACACATTTGTTCATGGCCAGTGTGCACCTCATGCATGTGTGCATAAGGGATGATACATGGGTCTCTGCATTTTCGAAGAGAGCATTCTTCTTTACCTGTGTGTTCCAAGGAGTTGCATTTGTGATCTTCAGAATGATTGATTTTTAGTGTGCATACAGTTTTGCAGTTTGATGCCTTCCCAGACAAGCGGCACTCCTTCCTGCATGTGTGGCTTCTTAGCCAGCAATCATGCTCCCCTTCATGGCAACATGTACTCACAGCATATGCTCATACATATCATGGTTCACCACCTCAGAAGAAGATTGACACTAATCTTGCACTTTAGGGTTACTACCTCAGGAAATATGGATAATTTCTATTAGTCAGAAAGGAATTTTCTCAACTTGCCCTGAAGAACTCTGGAGCTGGCACTATATGGGTAAGTCTGTGGTTCCATGATCTGCAGTGACTGTCACGGGAAACATATAAGCAACAGCACTTGGGACTGGAATCCACAAGGCATCCATTAGACCTAACATACCTCACCAATATGGCTGTTTCTTGGAACCACTCCAAAATTATGTATGTTGAAGTCTTACAGACCAAAACTATGGGCCTTGTAGATGGCGCTGTTGAGATTTGATACCTGGATTAATGATGCTCTTGTCAGCAATGCAGAAACTGCAGGATTGTGTGCATTTGTGGCTGCCCTTGCAAGAGTGGTCACCAGGGTGTGATTTCTCCTTGACACACCTTAAACAACACACATCACATTTGCAGCTGCAGAGGGTAAGTCTTTGTTTCATACATGCAAGCTGTGCTGTAGCCTCCAGGCCAAGATTTTGTACATCACCAATACCATCAATGTCTATTGTGTTTGCCAATATCCAGTTCTTCACTCAACATTCCCTCCTTATGAGCACTGCTCCTAAATACTTCTCCAATGCATGATGCCAAAGCTCATCCTTTCCCTTCTCCCATGGCACAACCTCTTGGAATGCTTCCCTGAGCAGTTGTAAAATAGACTCATAGGTCACCTGAAGACATGCAGAAATTACAGTTAAGTAATCCATGCAGAGGTTGTAGTTAGCATGTAGCTGTAAATTGCTAGGATTCAAGGAATTTGCTTGAATTTGCACAACTAGGAAATTCTGTCTGTGTCAAGTACAGGGAAAAAACATGCAACTAACAGATTTCCCTAGCTTCATTCATGAGAACAATTTCAGTTTACATCCTGGAGATTGTCAACAATGGAGAGATCTCATGGCATGGCACTGGGAATATGAGATGTTTCTTTTAATGAATCTAATATGTACAGGTCACTGCAGTGGGATGTGGGAGGCAACACCTGAGTATCTTGAGGAGCAAGATGTAGAGAAGTATCACTGATCTCAAAATTGTAGTTGTCAACTTGGATCAGTTCATTTGCATCAGGCGCAACCTTTTCTTGGGAGTAAAGATTGACAAGCTCTTTCCCAACATCAACTCCAGCGAGACATCCAGAGAGGATGGCTGAGCTTAAGTGCTCCTTGATCAGATTGAGCTTGAGCACAATGCGCTTAGTGTCAATAGGTGCCCAATCTATTGGTTTTTGTCCTCCTTCACCAAGCCCACCCTGTTCTGAAAGTGCTCAAACACAGCTTCTGTGTCTTTGTCAAGATGAAAATCATGCACCAAGAGAAAACAATTGGATATTTCACTCTCCATTGTTATTTAACATATAGAGACACAACAATTCCAAATCAAAACTGAAAGTAGAGACTATGTTTCTAGTCAGCACATTGTTAAAACTGTGCAGTGTTCAGCTCACCAAGTTTAGAACGACTATGGTCCTCAGTAGTTGGCACTAAAGATACACATGATGCACACAACCTCATGAGTGGGGGTGGTAAGATTTTTCTGACTGTGCAAAGGTGGTGAATTATGTAAAGTTTGATGGTGAGGTCACTAGCCTTCTTATTGAAGCTGGTAATATCACTGAAGGCAGCATTGAGGATCAACAGAAGCATGTCCTGACTGCATTCAAAGCTCCCTAACCCTTCAAAGTCCAGTAACATATACAGACAATCACTTGTGAAGTGCACTGCCATCCAGACACCATTGGTGCAACGCCCACCTGCCACATCCGGCAGCGAGCCACTCAAGTGAGTCAGCAGGTGAGACTTTCTGCTGCTCTGTTTTCCCATGGAGGATATAACTTTTACATCTCCAGTCCAACTCCCCAGTACTGTTTCATAGAGTCCAAATCGGAGCAGGTTGGCAAGTGACACGGTGTCCCAGTAGTTGAGGTCAGAGGAGATGCGAAGTCCTTCAACAAGGGGCAAAGGTGTTGTTTTCCGCTCTGGCAATTTGTATGGGAACTAGGCAAACAACATGCCACATCCAATCCGCCATGCCAATTGCTGGCTAAGAATCTGTCATGCAAGGATTTTGGAGTAAGGATTCTTCAAGAGTCTGCACGTGGAAGTGTATCTCCAAGTCATGGAAGTCTTTGCCCTTGTCTTTCTCCAGTTTCTTGAGAGATGATTCCAAGAGTCATCTACACCTGTCTCCAAGATCCTTGTCGATTACACTGCTGGATGTTCTCCATAGAAGGTGAAAGGAGAGATTATGGCACTTATCCCGATTGCTAACTTGGAATGCAGGGCTAATGGCATATTTGTCAAAGATGTGATGCACATAGCCCATCTTGGGAAGGGATGAGTTGTCTGTGTTTGACAGCTTTGCATAGTGAGCTTGGGTATCTATAACTTTGTGGACTTTGCAAGACTCTGATGCTGAGGTTATCTCTAGCACTCAAGAAAAGATTTCCCTGGGTTCTGAAGAATCAGAGAAAATAAGGTGCATTTGTGACCCGAAGTTCACCACAGTTGTCTCCAAACTGTTGATGCTTGTGGCCCAAAATTCATGCTCTATTGTCTTCACATGTGACATCTTGTCATCAAGCACTAAAAGGTCTTGCTGAACAGCAGCCCCAGTTTCTTCCTTCCTGTCAGATCCTGTGCATGCATCAAAGTATTCCCTTGTGAGTTACACTTGCACTATTCTTATGAATCCAACTCTTTCCACAGAGCTTTTCATGCAAACTTTATTTCTGGTGGATGGTATCACTACATTACCAGAAGTCAGAAAAGACTTTTTGTGGACATCCATATGTTCTACCACCTTCCTCTTCATGAAGTAGAAGCCCCAGCTGCATCCATAAATAAATTTTGAAAGCTTTAGGGGATTGTCAAACAATAGAAAATCCAAAATGAATTTGTCAAAGGCCTAGAGTATATTTCAAGATGGAACCAAAAAAGAGTCAAGAAAGAGAGTGTAGTTATGGCCATAATTTGTCTACATTGAGGTGGATCCAGATATTATGTTTGTTCTCTCAATTGAAGTGTAGTTTGCAACACCTCAAATTGCTGAAGCTGCAATATTCTTCAATATTGGCCAGCACTAAAGTTTTCAATTGGTTCACCTCACAATGAAGCCTCCAGCTCAATGTTGTGCACATGTCATCACTTAACAATTTTGTGAGTCAATTTGCTGTGAAATACTAAGGAAACAGGCAGATCTCAACTGTGCTGTTGTACTTAGGTCTGTCAAAATACATCTTGATGACTGATGGTGGGCGGACTTAACATTCTCAAGTTCATTGACAGAGCTTTTGGTTGCATTTTCAATGTACATATATGCATATTCTAGCTCAAGTCAGGGGTCAAGTATGGGAAGAACATCAGATGAAGCCACAATAATGAATGACATTTACATTTAATCAATAAATGTTCAGGTACTCCAATGTGGAAGGCAAACTAGTAATCAACCTGCTCTGTGCATTATGGGCTAGTTCAACCTCCCCCACAAATTGGTTGTCTTTTCCTTGCAGCATGTCTAACACACACAAATTGTGTGCATGCATAAACATCACTCATTCAAAATAGTCTTTGATGGTCTTTCCTACCTTTGAAACCAGATGTCTTGTGGCGACAAGGCATGGATGATAGAACGCCTCATACATGTAGACAACTGTAAAGACACCTGATTTGGTTTCTCTCCATGGAGACAACCCATGACACAATTGTGTGTTGATGGGTTCTGCACATGATGCTGCAGTATCTACAATATTCTTCTCTGATGTATGAAGAAGGCTAGGTGGTAGACAGGTATAACTACACACATGCAAAATCTTTGCAAAGTCCAAGCAAGATTATGTTGAAAACCCAAGTAAATTGATGAGTAGGAGAAAATTATGACAAGCTTCTGTATTGTAAAAAGTGCATGGAAAATCTGTGATCTTGAAGAGGAAAAGAAGCAGCTGGATAAGAAGGATTATACCTAGTTGCAGATTGTATCACTGTATTAAGCCTCTTACCATTGGCAAATAATTAATTGTTGCACACATTCTGTCTACTATGTAGTTTTATCCCAACAGATCAGTTTCTATGCTGTTGCTAATTTGCAGGCTGTATGTAGTACACAATTTTAAATCAAGGTGACATTTGTTTTGAGCTCCCTAGGTTGAGTTGATGGTTCCATTTGCTATTATTTTGAGTGAAACCTCTGTGCCATGCCTTAATATCCTCAATTCTCACAGAAGAAATTTGAGTGTTGTTGATTCAGAACCTGACCATCATAATGCAACACCGAATGTGGATCACGTCAGGTTTTTGTTGCACACAATAAGAATGCACTCTTAGTGATGCATGGATAGCACACACAAAATTACAACAGGATGAAATTGAAGTGATAGACGGGTTCTCAAACTTTGGGAGTTTGATCCTTTTCATGGATCCTATGATTATCAAAATAGGTGTCTTAACCCAACCAGAAAAACAAGTCTTTGTGTATGATTCTCAACTTGTGAGTCAACAAGATTATACATTGGTATCTAAAAAACTTGATACTCAGAGAAGTCTAGATCTAATTGCTTTGCCTTGATGTCAATTGTGTTCCACCGTAAAGCACACGTAAAGCACCAATGCCCCTTCTTGTTGTATTTGGCAACCTCACTTGAAGTTGATGCACTTGCTGTGTCATGAGTCTTCTTACCTTGTTTTTAGTTTTCACCCTCCCTGGCTGGCATATATCTACTATACCTCAGCGTAAGTAATCGTGTTGAATAGGTTGAAATGGATACATCCACCCAACACTCTGAGTTTGCACATCGCCTTTGTGCAAAGTATTCAATATTTACATTCTGTTTGAAAGCTAGAACCCATATGATTCATCGCATTGCTCCAAGAAAGTTTGTGGAGTTTGGTTCAAGAGTGTCTCAGGGTGTACATAGGTTGCTCTATCATAGGCCTCCAACATTGCGTTTAAGCGAACCTCCTTTCAATATTTCCCCTCATATTGGAGACCCTCAAACTCAAGAATTTGGCAAGAACATAGGCACCATTGGGATGTGAAACCAATTGACTTAGTAGTGCACAAGTGTAAAAAATTTACCTTGAGACTTGTTGAATATGCTGCCCATAACCCCAATTCTATCATATGTAGGTGACTATATATTCTTGTTGAGAAAGATCGTTACAGGTTCTAGAAGAATTTGGGACCCCTGAGGCTACCATAGCTTTGTATGGGACAGAGGAAGAGACATAACTTTTGATTCTAACAGAGAAATAAATATGCCAGCAAATGTAACTTCCTTCGGAAGCCCATGATATCACAACTTGCAAAAAATTGCTTACACACGAGATTTAGGTGACAATATAAATATCCTTACATGTTCTAGAAGAATTCGGCACCTGTGAGTGGTACCCAACCTTTGCACTGTACAGAAGGAAGAGACACAACTTTCACTTGTAACAGAGAAATAAAAATTGTCAGCAAAAGTAGCTCCATTTTGTAGCCCATGATATACGTAATACAACTTAACAAAATTGCTTACATGAGATTTCATGTACAGCCAGATTGTATATGTCATTGATTGTTGAAATATGCTTCAGTCACACCCAATTGCCACCAGATTCATTCCCTCCATTTTCCAATGTTGGTCCAGATTAATTTTTTTGCCTCTGTGATAATAAAGCAAGTTTTGTATCTTGATTGAAACACAAGCTTGAAAATTAATTTACTGAAGTTTTCGAATTCGCTCAAGATGGTTCTAAACTCACAACTTGTAGTCAGGCCACCTCTTACATGTGAATTATAATTGAAGTTTGATGATTTTAGGTAACATTTAGGTAACATGTATTCAAATTGAGTACTAAATAACATTAGCCAAAGTCCAAAATGTTAGGTCTAGGAACTTAGAAACTATTTAACACATACTTGAAATTTAAACATATTTTCATAAAGTCCTACCTATAAAAACAAGTTGTAATTCAAAGAATTTTATTTATATGTATTTCCTAATGTTTTCTTTGGATTTATCCAGAGTCTATGGCTTCAAGCCATTCATAACATTATGACATTATCTTGTGTACCCTAGAAAAGAATCTTTCAATCCTAACTGCATCACTCCTTTCCTCTACTAACCTAAATGGATATGAAAATATGCATTAACTTATTTTTATCATTACTTTTAGCTTTACAAGTATTTTTAAAATATATTTTCCAAACCTACACCTCCTTTACCATTATTTTTATATATTTTTTCGGATTCCCTTTCAAAACTTCCCTTTCAAAGTGAAGCTAAATGATCATAAAACTAAAATTAAAACTTTAATTTAACTATAAAGTAAATTCCACGAATTTCTTACAATGATTATAAAATTATTAAAACTCCCACTTTCTTTATCATTATTCTTACCTCTTTCTCATTTACACTTAAGAAAACTTTCCTTTCTGCAAAGGGAAGCAAAATGTAATCTTCCAAAAATAAAATAATGATCATAAAATAAAATTTAAAGATTAATTGAATTTTATTTTTACATTTAAATGTTTATTTTTACCTTTACTAATTCAAAATTATTATTTAATTTTACATTAAAAATGATACCGTCTTCATCTTTATATAACTTACTTCTCTTTAAACACTTTAGTAACATGAATATGTAATTATAATGTTTTTTCAATTCACACTATATGACCTTGGATTAATCCAAAACATTTTCCTTGGTTACGGGGTATGCACAACGAATAAGACACTTAGTATGTAATAACAATTGGGTTTTCCTTTTTCTGAAGAATCATAATGTGGCTTGTTTTTGTTGGCTCTGACCTTGCCTACCACGACAAGGATATTGTGTGTTTAGATTCATTATAGAGTATAGTAGCTTAAAAGGATTTTGGCCCCTAGGTAATAATAGGTCTATTCTTATATGAGGATTTCTGAAAGATGATATTTTGGCTTGTGTTGAAACTTGAGATTAGTTACAGAGTTATAATGTCTTGAAAGATTTTTGTTTCATTTAGAGGATTTTTTTAATGTTATATTTTTGCATGGTGAAGTATTTGAGTTTCCATAATTCTTCTTTTGCCTTACAATACTTGTCAATGTAAATGGCAAAGGCCAGAGTGTGTGACACACCCCTTGTTGATTATGCAATATGAGGAAAGAGATAGAAGTTTTGCACCTCCTGCTTTCATGTGTTCATTATGAAGAACATGTTTTCCTCTTTGCACTCCCCTCCTCCTCTTCATGTGGTGCAATCCACAATCCAACTCTTCTACGAACCCAAACTTGTAAGTGGACTTGCATAAGTTATGGTGCGAGCGAGCTTTCAGGACTGCCAAGAGTTTTGATCTATTGGATAAAAGTCCTTTTTTCCCCGCACCTCTCTCACTATTGACCGTTTCCATGCATTAGGAGTCACTTACAATTAATATACCTATCTATCTACGTTGACCCTTTTTGAAATTTAGTTCTATCAAGTGTGAAAACTCTTTAAGCAACATAAGAAACAAGCAAAAAATGTAGGGCGAGAGTAAGAAAAATCTGAGTTGACCCAAGAAATGCAGCCACACATATTTTAATTCTTTCTTTTTGTAAAGCTCCCTCAAAGAATGTTCCTAGTGTAATTGTACAAGAACATCCGTCCAAAGAGGAGAAGATATTATGCTTACTCCTTAAGGCTGGGAGGGATCTCGCACCTATAAGTAGGTGTAAGATCCCTCCCTCCCTCAAGGAATAGGTGCAAGAAGTAAGAACCTTGCCCTCTTGTGCCTTGTGATTTTGTGTCCATTCAACCTTGCCTTATGTTTTATGATGGATAAAGCCCACGGGTGGGGACATTCCTGAATGGTGAGGCTGGATTCAACCTACCACCTCATACAAGGCCCCTTAGTGTGTGAATGCTGCCCCACCTTCGGGGACTTATCGGAGACAAAAGGGCCTTTGGCACCAAAATTTAATAAAACCCCCCAAAATTTCCATTTTATGCTCATCTAAAAGTAATGTACATTGAAGAAGATAGTTATTACTCATATGTGCGCAAACTTTCTAAAATATAGCAACTTTACCAATCCAAGCTCACCCAACAATTCAATTTCAATGAATACAAGCCCAACCAAAAAAACTTTTTTGTGGCAAAGTGTTTCTCAAAAATGGCAAAAGATTTAGTGTTTTTTTGGGTTTTTTTTGTAGCCAACATTTGATATTTTGATTTTTATAAAAGATAACCACATATTATTTTACATTCCAGTAGTTAGTAAAACATATAGAAGGATATTTTAATTATTTAATTTTCATAGATTTTGCTTATTGCCAATTCTAACTAAATTGGCTTATGGATGATCACCACTTCAGCAATATCACAAAATTGAAATTTTTAAAAAAAAAAACATGAGGCAAATTACACCAAGTTGAAGGGCTTTGAAATGAATTCAAGAAACCTTTCTTTCTTAATATTAAAGAGGTTTAAATATTCCACACGAGGAGGTCACAATTAGTGTGTTTTCTTTTTTGGGCAAATTTTTGCATATTGGCGACAAAAAAAGAAGTGGAGGTGTTAATGATACAAAGGACCTTTTGTGGGTGGGGGGCATGGGCCCAAGTCGCCATATTAGAATAGAAAAAATTCTGAAGTCACCTTTTTTAGACAATAAGTTTGAACGTGGCGCCAAAATATAGGAGGAATAATCTTAAATTTTGTTACTTTTTTCTCTTACCTGTAGCCAAATTTGGCTAAGTCCTCTTACGAACAATCGCCAACCCGCCTCCGTCACAAATTTGAAAAAATTTGACAGTGGTCTTTATGGAATCCAGATGCTGGGTCGAGTTGAAGTCCAGATGCCGAAATTTTGTCGAAGTCCCGAGAGATTTGGGGGGCCAGTTAGAGCAAACCCTAGGTTGCCTTTTCGTCTCCCCGTTTTGCTCCTTCGCAATCCCCACCACGACCATCGCCATCCCCACCACCATTCCTCTTGTATTCCTGACGTTCTTCTGCCCTCCTGTCGTCCAATTCTGCGTGCCCTTGGGATCGTCCTTTGCTGGCCTCCTCTTACTCTTTCTTTCGATCTCAATCTTGCAGTTTCTCCTTGCTATTTGCTCTTTTATTGTTTTGGATATCGTAAGGGAAATAAAGTGTTCTTCGTTTCTCTCTCCCTCTCAAGGTTTTGAGGCTCATGAAGGCCAAAAGCTTCAGAAGTGACCGGTCTTTTCAAGTTCTTCTATCGTGCATTGCATCTCTTGAAGCTTAAATCTGCAAGGATTCGGGTGTTTGCGCCCTCCGTTCAGGTGAAAATTCTGTCTTGATTTTGATCTTGTGCGCTTCTGTTCTTCTGCGGCAACGTGTTCTGATCTTTTATGCTGTGCTTACCGGTTACATTTATTTTTTCCCCGTTCTCCTACTTTTTTTGTTTTGTTGCTTGTGTCTTTCCATTCTGCTTGACCCAGCCACTCTGACTCCGGGCTCTTGCAGCGGCCATGCTGGAGTTTGTAAAGTAGACTTCAGGACAGCATACTTGACAGCTTACTTGATTCTTTGGACTCTCGCTGTAAGAGGCAGAGCACTGCAAGCTCAATCCTTTACTTTGTTATACGTCGACTTTGCCCCTACTGTTCTTGCCTGAAGCTGCGCGAAATAGGTAGTTGTTGTCCATGTTCTTGATTTCTTTCTTTTCCCGTGTTGCAAGCTTTAATTTCCGATATAATATCACGGAAGTTTACATCTGTTCAAATTCCATGCACTACGGCAAAAAAAGATTCTGTTGTCATGGAATGAGCAAGTAGTATATGCAATTTTTGCAGACAATGAAAAGCCTGTTGTTTCTTCTCTTGTAGGAGTGCAACGATGGCCACCTTGCTGGCCACTCTGTGGGATTTGGTGATTTCTGTAGTTTGAAATAGTACTGCTAGTTTGTCCACTAGTAATTCAAGCCTGGGATCTTCTGTCAAAGCAGAGATATTTAAGTGATAATAGTCCAATTTTGGACTACAATTTTTCCAGGAAAATTGAAAATCCCAAAGTTATGGGTAGAGAAACCCAGGATACAAACTTGGTATTTTTTAAATGAATTGATAGTGAAAACATTGCAGATTTGAGCTATATTACATTAGTGGTTCCTCCATATTTTCTTAGCAATTGGAGATTTGCCTTTGGACATAGAATTTTGTGTTAGGATAGTGGCTTGCTTTCTATTCTGCTTGGCTGTGCTTTTGGGAAGCACTGGAGGAAGGTCACATTTCCTGTGAGATTGAGAGTTCATCAATAGCAGCTGGATTATAGATGAAAAGTATTATCATTTCTAGATACATAATTCTTTGGGTTTGTTGGAAGGAACAATGAACTAGAGCATGGACGGTAGAAATAAGCTTCACAGCTCGATGAGTTAAGTTGAGTCTTCACATACTTTTTGCTTTTGTGCTTTCTGGCTCTTGTGCTGGAGATTGTACAACTACCCTCTCTAGACCTTGCTTGCTTATACAGGGCCTAGGTGAACTGAAATGAACTTTGCCCTCACAAGCTTATTGAAGCTCGATGGATGGTGCTGTTTACCTATTTTGATTAGCTGTGTCTCTTGAATGGTAACTGACATCATGGTTGAGTCTTCCTCTGGCTTCTGGAAATGCAACAGAAACCCTGGGTGCAGACTTTTGTGTAGTTGTTTGCCTTAAGTTTTGAGCAGATTAATTTATGCTGATCTACACCCACCATTGAGAGCTGATGAAGTGAGTGTTGGGGGGGGGGACACTAATGGCATTCATGATAACCTTATGGTCTGAAACTTTGTGAGTGACAATCACAAGGTTATGACAGCATCATTCTTGTTCTGGTTGTGCTTGTTTGGCTGGAACTGGTATAACATTACCTTTGAAGTGTTATTGTGTTATTGTGCGGTCATTGATGCATTTTGGTTCTGTTTGGAAATTTCTCCAGAGAAAATTTAGTGTACTGTCCTGCCAATTTTGGTCTGGTTACATTCTGCTGTGGTATTCTTATTCAGACGTCATGCCTGGCCACCAACATCACAAGAAGCATCATGGTGGTAGGAAGAGGGCAACACCAAGTGGCAATGTTGAAAGTGATGACCGCATGAGTAATGGGTCAGAAAATGGGGATCGTGTGTCTGAGACTGGAGACCAGGAATCTGAAGTTGGGAACCATGTGGAGCATGCTCAGCCACCAAGCCCACTTGCTTATGAAGCTTTAAGGGACCGTTCCCCATCACCACAATTCTCAGGTTTGTTTTATATGGTTATGGAGTACCACAGTTACATTAGCTGCTCTGGTCAATCTAAAGTGCATGTTCTTTTGTCCCTTATTCAATAATAGTCCCAGCTATGGATCACAGACTTTGTTTTTGTGAATTCTGGAGCAGATAAACCACCTGTCTCTCCTTCACATCAGGACACAAGGCTCATCAATGGTGACAACAAAGATGTGCTGGGATCTCCCAGAACACCACGAACCCCACCCACAGAAGATCAGAAGTTGGCAATGCTACATGACTTGAATGACAAATTGGTGAGGCAAGTGGCAAGTCTGCGAAGTGACAGAGACTCTCTTACCAAGAAGGTGTCACAGCTAGAGGAAGAACTCACTGCAGTAAGTGACCTGCCCAACTTGATCAGTGTTCTGCAAGCCTAAGTAACATGAGTTGGGCACTGCAGGTTGTTTGCCCACCCAAGGGCTCCCTTTCACTGTTCATTCTCAATGTACTTGAGTAGGCGTGGCAACCAATAGTTTCCCTCATTTATAGGAGTAGCCATTGTCAAACTTTGCCTACCTACACTTAACAAGCCACTTCCCCTGACAGCTTTCTGGTCAATAGGTGAATCTTGTCACTGTAGTCTCTCAATGGATCTTGCTTCCATGACACAATTTCAACAATGGCTGAGGAAGTTTTCATTGATAGGAATCAATCCATTGTTATCTGCAGGCGAAGGAAGCACAGGAGGAAATTGCTGCTCTGAAGATTGAGCACATGAACCAAATGAAAGAATTTTTTGACAAAACACATGTAATAGAAGAAGAAAACGCTTCACTGAAGGATGAAGCCTCAAAGTTGAACCAAGAGAGGATTGCACTGATTGAAGAAAAGGATTCACTTTCCATTGAAAAGAGAGAACTGGACACTGCTGTCTCCAAGTTAAATTCAAAGCTGGCAGAGATTTCATCCTGCATTGAGGAAGCAGAAAAGATGGCCTTGGCTGAAAAGTCAAAAGTGAGTCCATTTCTCTTTGTGTCTGTTCATTTCAGGCATTGGCTGTCAATCATTGGCGGGGTATATTAGCTCTCCCATTGCATGTACACATAACATATATCAGCATCACCATTATGGACTATGGTATTCCATCAGCATTTCGCTTGTAATAGAGGTAGTGATACTAATCTGAGAATTTTGAGCTGCAGACTAAAGAAGCACAGGAACAAATCAGTACTCTTCACAAGGAGTATAGTGACCAGATATCAGAACTAGTTGGGAAAACTGGTGTGAAAGAGGAAGAGATCTCCTCACTGAGGGAAGAGGCTTCAAAGCTGAGGCAGGAGAGATCTGGACTGATTGATGAGAAGAATGAATTGGAAGTTTCTATGTCTAAGAAAATTCAGGAACTTGAAGCATCATCATGCTCTGTTGCAGCAGCAGAGGAAATGGCATCAGCAGCTAAGTCAAGGGTGAGCATGCCTTGGATATGCAGCTATTCTAGACTGGAGATTTTGATGTAGTTCCACTGGCTTGCAGAGCCTGTATGGTCAAATATAGCATCATATTTGTGCGTGGCGACTTGCAGGAAAATGAAGCAAAGGAACTTAATGTTGCTCTTCAGAGGGAGCATGCTAGCAAGGTGACAGAACTCACCAACAGAATACATGAATTAGAAGAAGAAAGCTTCTCATCAAAGGAGGAAGCTTCAAGCTTGACCCAACAGATGACTGTGCTATCTAAGGAGAGAAACTCCATTGCTGTTGAGAAGAATCACTTGGATTCTCACCTTGAGGATGTTCAGAAAATGGCCTTTGCTGCCAAATCAAGGGTGAGAGAATGCCTGTCTTGTTTGTTGTTTTCATGTACCTCTGCTTGTATGAACCATATTTTTCATAAGATGTCTTGTTCTTTATCTGTTGTACCCCTGCTATGGTCAAATAGACCTTGACTCCATCTACAGCATGTTCTTTTAACTGTTAAAGTAGTGGAATATAAACTTTCTTGTGACCATGTACAGGCTGAAGAACTAGAGGATGAGCTTCTTTCTTTGAAGAGAGATCATACCAAGGAGGTGCAAGAACTTGCCAATAAAATACATGTATCAGAGGAAGCAAGCTCTACGCTGAGGGAGGAGTCTAAAAGGCTGCACAAAGATGTCACTGCACTGATTGAGGCCAAGAATTCCCTTGATTGTGAAAAAATAGACTTGGAAGCTGCTGCTTCCAGGTTGACTTCAGAACTTGCTGCATCATTGGCTCAGATTGAGGATGCCAACAGATTGGCCTTGGCTTCCAAATCTGAGGTAAGTTTGCATGAATCCTTTATGTCAAGGTCAGTTTGTGAGATGTTGGGACCTTTTATGATGTCATGATCATGATTTCTCCAAAGCAGCTGGAGATGTGTTGAGGCTGATTTCCCTTGAACAGGTATGTATTTGGATCTGCATGTTGCTAGTTCATTATCAAATCTTGCTTTTGTAGCATGTTTTGCAATAGGAGTAAGGATCCTGGTGACTGATTTTTTGACAACCATCTACAGGCAGAAGAAGCACAAGAAGTTATTGCTGCTCTCAAAACAGAGCACACAAACCAGATGAAAGAACTAGCAAATAGACGACAGGTGTTGGAGGAAGAAATCTCTGCTCTAAAGGAGGAGACTTCAAGCCTGAGCAAAAAGTTCACTGCACTGATTGAGGAGAAAGACTCCTTGTCTGATGGGAATAGAGGCCTGGAAGCTGCTGTGTCAAGTTTGAGTATGAAACTTGAAGAGTCAGCTGCCAATGTTCAGGAAGCAGGCAAAATGACAACAGCTGCTAATTTGAAGGTGAGAACTGATAACACCAGTTTACAGTGAATCCCTGTCCTGTGCTACTACCATTGGAAGTTTCAGGTTTACAACTGTTTTCTCCTGAAACACCTGTCCGATCCAAGATTTAATTGCCATTAGTATCATCAAGCAATTTTGAAGGAGTTTGATGTGAACCTTTGGGTGATTGTCCACAGGCAGAAGAAGCATGGAAAGAAATTGCTGTGCTCAAATTGGAGCATATGAACCAGGTGCAAGAACTTACAAATAGAGGACACTTATCAGAGGAGGAAATCAATTCATTAAAGGAAGAGGTTTCAAAACTCAGCAAAGAGAAGGCCTCATTGATGGAGGAGAAAAATGCTTTGTATATTGAAAACAAAGACTTAAAAGTTACTGTCTCTGAATTGAGTTCTAAACTCGGTACCTTATCAGCTCATGTTGAGGAAGCTGAAAGCAATGCCACAGTCACTAAATCAAGGTTGGAGGTCCTGGAGAAAGAGATTGGAACATTGTCAACTGGCAATGAAATACTGGAGAAGGAGAAATCTTATCTGCAGGCAGTGGCAGGAAAGAGAGCTGCAGATCTGGAGAACTTAAATAGAGAGCAGGAGTTGCTTAGGGAGGAGTTGGAGCAAGTATCAAGTGTCCTTTCCAAGGCTGAAGAAGAGCTTACTTGTGCAAAGTTGGTGAGCAGTTCATATGACTATCCATGAGTGACAGATGGTTTAATGATATGAAAAATGGTCAAGGTGATATGGCTAATGACTAGTCAAATAGTTGCAAAGCTATAATGTCTTGGGGCTCCCACTGAAGTGGTGGCATCAAAGTCTGTTGCCTAGGTTTGGATCATCAGTTTGATCATACGCCTTCTCTTCAGACCATCACAGCTGATAAAGCATTGGATCAAATCTTTTTTATATAGGTGATTGAACAGCTTCATTCAGAGGAAGAGAGGTTGGAGCAAGAAAATGGGAAGCTGGCACTTGAATTGGCAGATCAGCTGGCTCACCATGGAGAAGAGATGGATTCTCATACAAGGAATTTTGGTACAAAGGTGGAGGGTTTGGAGGCCACAATTTTGAGATTAGAAGATGACCTACGAGTTGCAAAGGGTGAAGCAGCTGAGACTCTTCAGATCTGTGAGATGGATAAGGAAGGTATGATATCCAGTAGATTCTGTGGAATTTATTTGGAATGAAGAAACTTTTGTTTTCAGTGCTAGTTAAATGACGGATTCTTCCTTTGGCTTCTGGAAATAGAAACTCAGGATGCCAATTTTTGTATAATTGTTTGCTGGAGTTTTGAGCAGGTTACTTATTACACCCACTGTTGGTAGCTGATGAAGTGGGGAATAATGGCAGCTAGTCACTGCCATTATCATGGAAGGTGATGGCTTGATACTGTGACACACAATGATATGTCCCTTCGTGTTTGTTTTGGTTTAGCCAGAACTGACAGAAAATGTTTGGTTAACTTAAATGCTTTTGTGAAGTTTCTCTTGCAAGCACATTGATTTTTTCTTGGAGTGAAGAAGCTGTCTTGCATGTCCAAAGTCTAGAGCAGCTTTATGCTTTCTGTACTGGTTCCAGAACCCTTTCTGAATTTGAGCCAGTGGTTTTGCAGCATTTTCTGTTGAAGTGGAGATGTTAAATGGTAAGGTAGAGTCTCTTGAAGAGGAATTGAACACAGCAAGGTTGCAAGCCAAGCAGCTTCAAGATACTCAGACTAAGGACTTTGCTGTCAAGGTGAAGAGCCTGGAGGCCACAATCTCCAGTTTACAAGATGAGCTGCAAGTTTCAAAGAGCAAACCAGCTGACCTGCTGAATGAAAGCTCTGAATCAACAGATTCATCAGCAAGGACACAATCAGAGCTTGCAACATGGCAAGAACAGATCAAGGTCCTTAATGCTTCTCTCGAGAAGGCCAATTTTGAGAAGGACACAAGTGATCAGAAGGCACAGGAGCTTGCTTCAGAGTTGAGTTCACTGAAGATCTCACTGCAACTGAAGACGAAGATTGCAAGTTATGGTTTTCCTGCAGCTACAGCATCAGGTGCATTGGCTGCTGTTGGTGTGATGGCTTTTCTGAAGAACTTCAGGCGCCAATGAAGGAGAGCTTTGTACCTTTCTGGTCAGTAGGTCAATTGTCAAGCAGCTCAATGAAACAAAGTAGCCAAGAAGAATTGGTGATCTTTCCTCTTCTTTTTCAAAGACTTGGCCTGCACAACCCTGATTCTGGTGTAAAGCTCCTTTTGTGACCCACATTTTTTACTCATTTTTACACCTGTTCTAGCTCTGAACATGTCACTTGGACTAACTAAAAGGAGTTACTGGTGAGGGACAAAATCCTTGCCATAACTTTGCAGCAGCTGGCTGTGAAAGAGAGACGAAGAGATTTGTGTTGTTCATAAACACGGTTTGGAAAGGGTAGTAAATCATCAACATCTTGAGCAAGCAGGAGCTGGATGCATCTTATATATTTCCGAGTCCAAGAGAGCTAAGTTCTTTCTGTTTTTTTGTTGGTTGAAAGGTAGGTTGGGTACACAGCTGCTTTTACCCAGGATGTTGAGCAGCTTTTGTAGTAAACTGAGCTATTTCCTGGGACTGACAGCCCATCTTACAGGGTTTTGGGACTGATAATTGTAAGGCAGTTTTTATGCTTCATTTCTCTAACAGCCACTTGAACACATTCCAAGGAACTTGAAAAAGTGGGAATGGTAAACAGCTCTGCAGGCATTGCCAGGAACCTTGTACTATCAGGAGCCCTCAGAATACTTGAGTTTTTTTCTAAGACTTTTGTGACCCACCAGTGACCCACTTGTTGGAGGAATGGCAAGGTATTGTGGGAGGTAACACTGCCCTATGATACGAGTGCTACAGTAATGATACTATCAGGTACACAATTTTGCTGATTTGTATACAAAGTTTGAATTCCTCTGATTCTTGCTTGGTGAAAGTATGGATGCTTGGAATGGCCTTCTTGGAGAAACACTCTGAAAGCTTGGCATGGCTGATTGATATCTGCAAATGTTGGGGTCCAAGCTAACAACTATCCCACCCAAGAATTTTGAGGGAGTTTCATGTAGAGTGCAACTACAGAATATGGTAGTTGTTGGAAGTGCCTGCCCTAGCTTGTCATCTCTTCACTGACAGATTTCCTAATGCAAACTGCATGATGCCCCTGTATGTTGCACTTTGTAGCAGAGATGATCATGAAATAATGTGAGCCTGATGTAGCTGCATTCTCAACAACCCTAGGGCCAGAATTAATGGCTACAATTATGCTTCTGAGGGTTCCATTCTGGCCATAAACTTCTGAGAGGCAACAATCAATGCAAGATATGTGAACAAGCTGTTAGAGTCTGATCTTGTACCAGTGGTAAGTCCCTGTACTGTCAGGGACATTAGATTAATCACAGTGCGGCTTTTAAATATATGCAGTGCAGAGAACTCTCTAGCCATTATTGGATATGATTTGTGAACAGAGACTGAAGTAATATCATAGTGTTTACATGTACACTCTGTGTCCATCAAATTCAATGCTACAAAATGCCTTCTCCTTAATGTTGATAACCAGCAGATAAGCAGCTGATGCCTGAGGTAGTGAACCCTTGGGGTGCTGTGCTCAATTGCAGTGGTCATCAATATCTGTGAAAAACAGGAATGTGTTCCTTCAACACCATTTGACAGACCTGCGGCCATGAACACTGAATTACTTGCTAAATCATTCATGTTTGATTGTTGCACATAGCATTTGTTAGAAACACATGTTAAGCTTTTGTTAGAAGTCAATACAGAGCAATCTTATAGGAAGACTAGAAGCAGGCTTGAACTCATGACTTGTGTAGGTTTGAAACCAATTGATGTTTGACAATTATGGGATCATTCCAGTGATGTTAACAGGCTCTATACAATTTTGTACATATTTCCATTTTCAACAACTCGTGTGCTGCTACTTTCCTGCAGTGGTTACTTGATGCCACTACTGGTATAATTGTGATATGTGGAAGGAATTAGATGTATCATGCAATTAACAATTTGGTCTTTCACAAGATCCCTGACAATGTGGCATTGCTCTCACAGATCCTAAAATAACTCTAAACAAAAGAGAAAGCTTGCAAAAAACTTAAGTCTATGTATGAGGAGTCCAAATAGACCCACTTTCTCAGGCTCCAACTCAGGAAGAGTTCCAGAGAGATCCCTTCCTGCTTTCTGGACCCCAGCTCTGACTGCCGGTGTACAGAAACATGAACCAACCTATTTGGAGTCCTTCTCCCACATGGTTTTGTGATGAGAGGAGAGTAGAGTCAATGCAGATACTGGCTGCTTTTGGTGCTAAAGTGTAAAGACAAATGCATGAAAGTCAGCTTATTGCTCTTCTCAGAAATGATTCAGTTTGCACAACTTGGCATGGCCTTTGAAAACCATGAACTTAAGTCTAGAGGTCACTAAGTGTCATGTCTTTGTTTTGGTGTTCTCATCAATAGCAGAAGGTAGAGCAGAGAAGAATTTTCTTTTCTGGTTTTGGAAACAATGAAGTGTGTAAGACGCAGACCTGAGACATGTTTGATAAGTTGAGTGTTGCTGCATGTAATTTAGGGAAGTTTGCAATGTGTGTGCAGCTCTTCAAGCGTTCAATACTGGTAACTGCACAAAATAGAAGTACCATTTATTACACTTCCTGCTAAAGTTTCTCCCAGCTGAATGAGCTGTACTTATTGAAAAAGCTTGAAGTTTCTGTGGACATCACAGTGGTCAAGTCTAGTGTTAGTATGTGATTGTCCTCTGAATGGAATTGCTCCATTACCTGCATTCATTCATGTGTTTACAAGAAGCAGATTGGAGATTCCAATCCGGGGGGGGGGCTATCTCTGATCTGCTACACATACACACATGAAGTGTTGTACAGTGGTTCATAAGAATTCAACGAGAATTGTAATTTGTACATCATCAACAGTTTTGCTACATGCTATCTCTGCTCCATAATATACTGCTGAGAACAAAACAAATGAAATCCATTCTATCTCTCTGCTATGGAAAATATGCTCACAACACAACAAATGAACCCCATGCTATCTCTGCTACATAACAGATACTGACAACAAAAGACATGAACTACAACTCTAAGTAGGAATAGATATCCACGACACTAAGTACTCACAGTAAGCAGGAAAACAAAGTGGAAAGATAATTTGAACTATATACTTGCATTAAGCAAGAAAATAAAGTGCAAAAAAATTGAAACTACATCCTTGCAGTAAGTGGGAAAGTAAATATAGTAAACAATTCAAAGAACACTAAGTATCTAAGTACCTGAGTCAACCTAATTGCAGATGTGTCAAGATACATGTTAGCTGAGTTGAGTAATTATCAAGTCACGTAAGTAGATTCAAAAAGAAGAGATTGGTGTAAGGGAATGCAGGCAAATGCATGTGAGGAGTGACATAGTAAGTCATTTGGAGCACTCAATCCATTTGGGAATGGAGAATTCACCCTCCATGGTTTTTTCTGTTGTAATATGCCAGATTTTTTTCAAGTAAATTAATGAAGTGGAAGTTTTAAAATAACATGAAATTTGAAAAGAGATTATTTCCTTGATTCTGAAAGAGGAATATTAGATCTGCTTGGGCATGCCATAGATGAGAAGATGACACCTGAGCTTGCAAAAAGGAATTATGATTAAATTATGATTGAGATGTGAAGGCAAAAGTGGCTATTCAAATCAATCTCATCAGCCACCAGAGAACATGTGAGTACTCATGGAATTCTATGTACTTTGCACAACTCGTGAATGCAAATGAACTTGTCACCATGTAAGAAAGCTTCAAAATCCTTCTGATAATTTGGAGAAACATTGGGGGCTATTGGCACTCTAGGGTACACCTATTGCCATAATTTGTTTCACAGTTTTTTAATCTAGGTTCAATCATGAGCATTAGCATACCATCACTGAAGATTATCAGGTTTGGTGATCACAACAAATAAGCAAAAACTAGGTGAACCACAACACAAAACAAGTCATGGACACTGGCATGGACAGTTTCAGGCACTTGCTCAAGGAAATATCAAGCTGCATAACCTCAACATATGCATCTCAAATTTGAAATTGCAACTACAAGAAAGCAACATTCCCTACATTCTCTCTCCCCAACCAGGTGTACAAAAAGGGGCATTAACCTAAGTTTTCTATCTACCTTGTTGCTGAATGGAGACTGGAGGAGGGGGTGGTCGGGCTCCCATGTTGTCTGGATGTGGTGGCATTCCTGGAGGTCCACGAGGAGGAGGTGGTGGCATGCCTTGCATTTGTTGCTGTGGTTGATTCCCAGGCATACCTTGTTGCATTTGAGGAGGCCTCATACCACCTGGAGGAGGTCCCCTACCCCACGGTGGGGGAGGACCGCCCATGCCCATAGGTGGATGAAATCCTTGTGGAGGAGGTGGGGGCATATTTGGAGGGCGAGAGCCTGGAGGACCCTGTTGGAATTGCCTAGGTGGAGGCCCTGGTGGAGGTGGCATGCGCTGTTGCATCATAGGCGGGGGCTGATTTGCCCATGGTGGAGGGGGACCTTGACCAGGTTGCATAGGGGGTGGAGGCCCCCGGTTCTGTTGCATAGGAGGACCCCCATACCCTTGAGGTGGGGGAGGCTGATTCTGCATCATTTGGCCTTGTTGAGGTGGGGGTGGGGGCATTGGGTGCATACCATTGTTGAAAGGGGGTGGGTGATGCATAGGACCATTTGCAGATGGAGGTGGCATGCCCATGTTGCCCATGCCTTGTGGAGGAGGTGGTGGAAGTCCAGCACCAAGGGATGGAGGTCCAACCAGTGATGGAGGTCCACTTGCAAAAAGTGTATGAGGCCGATTCTTCTGGACATTAGGATTGCTGGATGCCAGCATGCGCTCTGTATCCCCCAAGCACACACATGGAGTGTCTACAATGAGTTGACTGAACCACAAAACTCTCAGAAGCTAATCTCTGCCATGCATCTCAAGACTGGCATGTTTACACAAGTGCTCAACTAGCCATGCCAGAAAGCTGGCAGCTGCAAATGTTACTGAAAAAATCTCATGTTTCCAGATTACAAAGTTACATCCTAACAGGGGAGGGCAGGGTGTGGTACCTGCAGGAGTACCATGGCGTTCCCCTTTGGTATCTTTTTTGTAAGCATAAGATACAGTGATTGCTCTGTTACACAAGTACTGCCCATCCATAGCCTATATGCCGCCACCCCACAACACACAATTCTTTTCAATCTCATTACTCTTGTCATAGTTTAAGCCCAGTGTCCAAAACATGCTAGGGTCTACACAACTCCAAGAGGAGGTAACAACAGGAGGAGAGGACAGTAACAAATTCAATAAGCAAGCACATCAAAGCACCAATAACATACAGCAACCTCAGCAACTGCAAAGTAGCACAATTACCTCAATCGCTGCATCTGAGGCTTCAAAAGAGTCATAACTGATGAATCCAAAACCTCGTGAGTTGCCTGATTCAGGATCCCTCATGATCTATACAGGGGCCCCAAATGTTTTTCTCAGAAAAGCACACATCCAGCAACTACAAATGCCAATCTGAGACTATGAAATGACACAAAGAACTAATAAATGGTAACAGCCCTCCTGATATCCAGACTTGCTCATCCCATCATTGGACCTAGAACAGTGTTCCTATGTTTCCACAACATCATGCTTAGTGGTAATGCAAATTGGTCCCCATTCACTAAATCAATTATAAAGAGGCCATACTTAAAACACTCCCAAATTAACTTATGAGGGAATAGCAAAAGGGCACCTTGGGATTGGTGACAATGACACCAAAAGCACTGAATGTGTCATACAACAGCTTCTCATCCACATCCTGCACCATCTCTCCCGTGGCATCAGCTACATAGCATTAAAAGTGTGAAACTGCAAGCTTACATAACAAGCAACTTGTATCCAACTACCTGCAATCATATGTGCAGCCAGATTTGACCTTAGAGTACAAATTGAGATCAAAAGCAACTAATACAAGACCATCCATCATTGAGCTCAAGTAGAAGGGCCACACTCATACATACCGGGTCCAAGTTACCCACAAACAGATTGGCACCCACATCCAAACTTTTCTTGTCTTGAGATGCCTGAATCACAACCATAGTAGACACAGCCACTGTTTAAAATGGCAGCTCAATGTATTATTAAGGATGATTTCAAATGTTTGCAAATAGCCCAAAATGACACATCATTTAGAACACTGATAGGACATTCAGTTTTCATTGTTAACACAAAGTCACTTAACTCTGTTAGTTGAGAGTCACTGAACCAAAGATGCAGAAGATGAAAGACAAGACTTTCATAAAAGCACACAGCATGCAACAAGGGGATACCGCCTCAAAGCAGGCAACCCACCCATACTTTTTACATTTAGCCACTTAAATAAAGTGTTGTGACTGTAAGGAGCCCATTCCTAGGACAGCACTATCACATGTACCTTGTTGACACGGATGGGCTTTCCATCCAACTTGATCATATTCAGTATTTTGATGGCCTGCATCAATCACCCAACCATGAGAAGATGATAGACAGCTTACAACTTATAACTTCTCAGAAAATCTGGCTTGATTCTCTTGCTTGAGCAAAGGAAACATCAGGAAGGGGCCAAATTAAGGGCTTACATAATCAGCATCTTCCTCACTCCGGAACTCAACAAAGCCATATCCCTGGTGTAAATTGGTGACTCTGTCTTTCGGTACATACACGTTTACTGCACCCACCATGGTCAACAATAAATTATTACTCATCAAACAAACTGCATCTACAACCCCTGACTCCATGTAGCCTTCTTGACCAACCAGAAACCTTGCACATCTTCAAGATTTGTAGCAATACTCTTATCTCATTTCTCAGAGGCCTGTGTATAACATACCTACAGGGCCTGCTTGCACAAATAACTCCCACAAAAGCTCCTCAGATACCTGTTATTTGGTTCATTCAACACCACAGTCTTTGAATATCCCTTTGCACAATATCCTGGCTTGTAGGAGATAAGCTTTTGCACATCATACTCAATACCACAGGGTTTCCTGATAGTCCCTGCTACACACTCAAACATAACATGACATGATAATCTTGATAATTGTCTATTGACCGCTGGTCATTAGTTGGTTCCCTGAGAACCATGCACAGCTGTATTGTCATCAAATGGGCAAACTGTAATCAACATACAGTTTAGGGTTTGGGGTTTATGGTCAGTAAGATCATCTTTTTCATCAGTCCTTTCCTCCATCATTTGTGAGAAATTTTTGACAGAGACAGATACAGAGAGAGATGCAACTGAGTTCATGTGAACCTAGATTGCCACAACAAATACAGGACGCATAAAAAAGGCTAAAGTAGACAGAACACCCCAATAGAAGAAGACTGCATGCAAAAGAGGCAAGATAGCTAAAACCCTAGAATCAAACCAGATGGACAAGAGACAAACATCCAAGGTAGCCTAAACCTTAATGATCGAGCAAGAGAAAACGTCTTGGGTATGAAAAAGATGCTGAGGAAGCCTTAAACCCTAATGTGCCATGAAAAGAGAAAAAGTCTCCAATCTCTGGGAGAAGCTCAGGTAAGCTAGACCTCGACTTGCCAGACAGTACCAGAATATGTTCAAAAGCATCCAGCGAGCAAAAAATTCACTAAAAGTTCCGAAACAGAATCAGTGAAGAGGGGTTCCGCAAACCCTAAACTGAAAAAAAAAAAAAACTGCAAAACACAACAAAAATCGCGAAAGGCTTCCCAAAATGTTTCAGGAACAAAAACCTAGGAATCGAGGGAGACTACCAAAACCCTAAAATGCCGCAACAAGTGCAAGTGTGTCGAGCATACAAAAAGCTCCACAAATTACTTTAAAGGAAAGAAGAAGAGAGCCTGAGAGAGAAAATATATATTTTCCCCAAAATTTGCAATGCCAGAATTAAAAGGTTAGCCAAAGCATCAAACGAAAATGCTTACAGACAAAACAAAGCTTCAAGAACAACAGGACCTGCGAATCAAGGTTTCCGACGTATGCTGTCGCATCCTGGTTGCGCTCCGCAGCATGCTGGCCCAAAAGATTAGCGCCCACTCCAGGCGTTATCCTGGTCGTCATTGCTCTTCCGTCTTCACCGTTCCCAAACTCGCATACACAACAAAAAAAATCCCGAAACACAAAACCCAAAACCAACAAAGCCGAAAACAACAACACCACCCCTTTCAGGGGTTTGACAGCGGATTGTGCTGAGCGCCACGGTAACCGGAGGTTATCATAGTGGCCTGAAAGTGCTAGCGTCGCCCGGTTATCCAAACCATGAGGGGGCCTCCAACCAGGAAAATTCACCCGGGGGGTATCACTTTTGGCCTGCATATACCACTGCTTTAAACGGGCCACTAGGGCCCTAAGGGCCCTCCGTTGGTAGGAGGAGGCACGTTGCAAGGGACTGTTGGTGGGAGGAGGGACGTTGCAAGGGACATTGCAAGGGATTGATGACCATGCATGATAAATATATGCCATCATAGCAAAGGTGATAGTAGAAGAATAATAGTGTTATGACCATGTTATTTTAAATAAATTTATTTATTATCATTGTTATTTATTTATCATTTTTTGTTCCATTTTTTTGTTTTCTCCAAACTTTGACAATTTATCTTATTAAAAAAAGCCCCAAAAGAATTTGTAATTGTAGTGCAAAATTCACCCATTTTTTAAAAATTAAAATTAGTAGTGCAAATATCATGAATAATTTTTTTTTTTTTGAGGAATGAAGAGAACTTGATTGGAACTCATCCACTAACTCAATTCACATAATTAGCAACCAAAAAAAAAAAAAAAAAAAAACAAACAAACAAA
>Ga0209208_10000264_pt1 | contig 63464 bp, 42 predicted proteins | sample S1TSphfallax_3_FD_187694 | JGI IMG/M metagenome (GOLD analysis project Ga0209208, IMG submission 187694) | Host-associated microbial communities from peat moss isolated from Minnesota, USA - S1T2_Fd - Sphagnum fallax MG (SPAdes) (version 2) | ecosystem: Host-associated > Plants > Peat moss >... | reverse complement strand
TCCAAAACTTTCTTCATGCCTTACTTTCTTAATTTTTAGATTTCTAAACAATTCAAGTGCTAGATAATTAGATAATCATTTAATTAATAATGATTAAATTTATATGAATTTAAATTATTAATTACACACTACAAATATTCAGTATTCAGTATTAATTACTTAAATAAGCAATAAGTTCTTAATATTTAACAAAATAACTATTTAGTAACTCACAAATTATTAATACATAACTCACAAATAATTAAATATTTAATATATTTAAAAATATTTTATTACTTTTTAGAATCTGTTTGAATTATATATAATACAATTAATGTAAAATTAATTTAATGATTATAATTTTAGAAATAATTATTTTAAATATTTATGTTAAAATTATAAGTAATGGATTAACAATTACTATTAAAAAGTAAATTCTTACACGAATTTTTTTTTAATTAATTCAATTAATTACATTACTTATTGTGTAATTACATTTAGTTTGTAAAAAAAAATTATAGGTCAAGTAATTTTTTTCTTTTGCTAATTATTAACTATAAATAAAATAATTTGTTAAACATAATGTTAATTTTCATAATTACTTTAAAATTACTGTAAAATACTTATCATAGATGATTAATCACAGAATCTAAAAATTATATATATAATTCGTGAAATTAAAATCAGTAAAATAATTATTTTAACTACACTATAGGTTTTCCAAATTTTAATTCAGGTTTGAAGTTATAAATTACAGAATGTGAATAATTATGTTCAATTAGAAAATAATTATGCACATACTAATTAATTCTTATATGAAGTAATTGCAATAATTTTAAAGTAATGTCACATTAATTACATTAATTAATTTCTTCTAATATAAAAACTTAAATTTAAAAAATATACAAATCTATGTTACAATAATTATTATTATGTGTAACTAAGGTTTAATAGAAATAATCATTTATAATTATTTATAAAAGTGATATACTATGGATAACACTACTAGAAAAAATCCTTAAAGCTTAATCAATAATTTCTTGAATTAAAATATAAATTTAAGATTCCAAAATAGTAATTCAGAATTCAAATATCAAATTCTAGATCAAATAAGTTTTTTGAAGTTAAATAATAAATTTCAGAATTGAAATGTCAATTTTCAAATTAGAATAATAATATTCAAAATTAAAATGTCCATTTTAAGACTCAGTTAATAATTTTCTGAATTGAAATATTAATTTCAATAATCCAAAATAATAATTTGGAATTCAATTTTCAATTTTCAAGTCAAATAATTTCTTAAAATTTAAATTTAGAACTTCAGATTTCAAATATCAAATTTCAAGTTCAAATAAAAGTATTGAAAATCAAAATGTCGATTTTTAGACTCAATATTGTTTTTTGAACTGAAATACTGATTTTTAGATTCGAAAATAATAATGTAGAAATCAAATATTAATTTTTAAATCAAATAAGTTTTTTGAATTTAAATAAAAATTTCCAGAATTGAACTGTCAATTTTCAGAGTCAAATAAAAATATTCAAAATTGAAATGTCCATTTTTAGACTCAATTAATAATTTTCAGACTAAAAGTATTAATTCTGAGAATCCAAAATAATAATTTGGAATTAAAATTTCAGGTTCAAATCAAATGATTATTTTAAAATTTAAATGAAAAATTTTCAGAGTTGAAATATAAATATAATATTTATATTAAAATATTCAAAATTTAAATGTCCATTTTTACAATCAATTATAATTTTTTGAATTGAAATACTAATTTTTGGATTCGAAAATATTAATGTAGAATTCAAATATCAAATCTTAGATCAAATAAGCCCTTTTAAATTTAAATTGAAAATATCATGTTCAAATCCAAAATCTAAAATTCAAATAATGTTTTAAACAATTGAAATAACAATTTTCAGATTTAAATAAAAAATTCAAAGGTCCAATATTAATTTTAAGATGCATTATATGAATAGTATACATACGTATGCATATTATATATAATTTTAGTACATACATTAAAATACACCCCTATGTCATTGTAGAATACCTTTAGGATGTAACTAATTTGGTGACTATTGCGACTAATGGGACATATCAACCTATTAATGGATGAAAATAAATGTAAAATCAATCCAATCAATAGGATGAAATTTCTAATAGTTGCATCATAGTTGTGAAAATGACCAAAATAGTTGAAATTTGATCTTGTAGTTGCAATATTCCCAAATCTAGTCGCAAATGACTACAAGTCGCATGTAGTTGTAAATGGACTGGTTACATTTTGGCTGATTTCTACTAGTGATTCTCTTATTTTCATGCTTTGATCACCTCATCTACAAAATTAGAATCTTATGCATTTGAAACTTATCTTGACTTGACAAACTTCCTACATTCTTGGTGTTTGTTTAGAAAAGATAAAGGCATACCTCTATGGGCCTGAAACACGTAGCCCCTACTTGTTGCAAACTTGGGCCAAGGGGATCCAGACCATCGTGATCTTCATTATACCTTATAGGTGGTGCAATGTTGTCATAAACCAAGTAGCCTTGGACAAGGAGAATGTGCCCCCATAGCTTGCATTACAGACAAGGTGGCCATGTCAAATAGTTAACAAGACCCCACCAATAAGAAAAAAGGGAAATGGACAAACCAAACATTGGAAGAAACCATGGAGGCTGTTGAAAAGGGGACACATTCATTGAGAAAGGCAAGTAGATCTTGGAACATACCGCCTAATTCCCTTTTTGACCATTTGAATGAGAAAACAAGCAATGGGAAAATGGGGCTTGCAAGTGTGTTAACATAGGAGGAAGATGTGATGGTAGTTGCATGGATTCTAAAAATGTAGGAATGTGCATTCTCAATAACATTACAACAATTCAAGATGAAAGTTGAGAATTCACCCAAATAAGACCGTCCCCCAAATAAGACCAACAACATTTAAGCATAGAGTCATGAGGAAGACCTAATGGTATTGGTTTAATCAAAGGCATGTAAAAACAAACATTAAGGTTGCAAAAGGATTGGAGGTCTCCAAGGCACAAAAGCTAACTACAATTTCTTGCAACTCCTTTTATAATAATTTACAAACATTGTACATGCAACATAGTTACAAATAAGATCATATCTAGAATTTAAATGAAATTGGAATTCATGCTAGCAAGCAAGCTAGTGATAAGATCCTTGCCAAATGAGGATCATTTGTAGTCTATAGCACCATCCCCAAGTCATGGGAGTGGTTAACTATAAATTGTGTAGTAAATGCTACAACATCAACTCTGTTAAGGTTTTATATTTTCAAAAGAGAAAGGTTAAAAGATGATTACATCAAATTATGCAAATCAATAACATGTACGACAATGCAAAACAAGGCATGGATGACAAGTTTCATGTTCAAAGAATTTTTATCATTCTTCAAGAGGTTTATTCTAGATGGGATTTCACAAACTAACCATCATTTATTGATTTTGGATGGGCATGGTTCACACTCCAACCCTTAAACGTTTATTGTTTCAAGCCCTTCAAGGTCACATTTTAAAAGAATGAAATGTAACCATGGTTAAAAGTAGATTTAATGAACTTGATAAAATTATGTTTGTTGGATGGGTGGACAAATCCTTGGATCAATCACTAACCAACAAAATAGTAAAGCTGGTTTTAGAAGGAGAAAAATATGACCTTTCAACCCTAAAATTATGGAAAACAAAACACCACCAACAAAGGTTTATGCATCAAGGAATTCAAATGGTGGTCAACAAGGTGAATATCATTATTCATCAGATGACCAAACTAACCACAATCATTTAAAGGAAGAAGAATTTGCAATTGCATTATTAATTAACATTACAATAATATATAGCTAGACCATCAACCACTGAATACAACCACATGGAACATGAGCATCTGTACTATGTTGAAATGCCTCATAGACCTTGTGTGATAGATGATGTTGAAGTAGGACACCTACCTATCAATCTAGCTAATTCAAGTCCCAAGCTACAAGAAGAAATATAAAGCTCACCAAATTTAACCCAAGAGGCAATGAGGTTTCACAACCTTCTTTCCTTGCCACATTTGCCTACAAGACAAACAATCGTGAAAGAATCATTAGTAAATTACTCACAATCTCATGTTGTCACTTCAGATGAATATATGGTTATCATGTAGTAAAAAACATTAAACATGGTAATAATGTTTTTTCTTTTTAAAAAAGGCAAAAGGAGCGAAAGGAAAAGCAAGTTGCCAAAAAGGCAATAAAAGTTCTGGCTACATCAATATGAACAGTACAAAGATTAGTTGAAAGATGTCTTAGGCATAATTTGACTCAATTTAGTCTACAACAATTGTAAAACAAGCGTGAAAAATTACAATGGAAATTCATGTTGACTTGCTTACAAATTTGTACTAAGTTGTAAATGCTAAAAACACATGTGTAATGGCTTGGTCAAAAGCTAAAGAGGTTAAACAACATGCAAGATGTAGAATATAAATACATGGGCATGTTGCGGTGAGGTTCAACTTCTTGAACTAAATCTAAATGGAAAGGGGGGCAATTGGTCATACAACAACAACAACAAGGCCAAAAAAGGAAAATGATCATCATGAAATACCAACAACATGAAGAGGGCTATAAGAAGAAGAAGATTAATCTTAAAAGAATAACAACATTAAGAAAGCCAAAAAGGGAAATAGATGAAATACCAACAACATGAGGGCCATAAGAAAAAAAAGATCAATCTTGAAAAAGGAGCAACATCAAAAGGCCATAAGAGGAATATGATCATCTTGAAAGTTGTAGCAACATTAAAAGGGCTAAAAAAAGAAGTGGATCAATTTTGAAAAAAAGGTCCATTGGGATGCTAGAAAAGGAATAGGATCTTCTTGAAAAATGTAATAGCATTACAAAGGCTAGAAGAGGAAATGGATCATCTTAAATAGCAACTGCATTAAGAGGCTAGCCTTAAAGGAATATGATCATCTTGAAAGATGCAGCATCATCAGGAGAGCAAAAAAATAAATTGGATCATCTTGAAAAAACAACAACATCAAGAAGCTAAAAAAGGAATATAACCATCTTGAAAGACTTGCAACAAAAGGGCTAGAACACAAAGGCCAAAACATGAAGAAAGGTAAATATAAACACCATTACCTTAATCACTTTAAATTCCACCCTTTGCACCCACAACAAAAAACACACACACAAGTGAAAAACATATGATAAGAAGGAAAGGACAAACTTAAAAAACCAAAAGTAATATGGAAGGGTTCAAACATGAAGAGGTTGTGAAGAAAAGTTTGAATATAAACTTGTAGCCTTGAGCTTGGGAGGTCAACTTTTGCTTATTGGTCCTACAATTGCAACTATGTTCTTTGAAACTTTGGAGATTAATCATGGATTGTGCCACACTCTTGGGTCATAATATATTTTTAAATTAATGTTGAGAGAGAAAAAGAGAAAGGAAGCTAAATTGCAAAAGCTTGAACTATGCAAGGACACAAATTGAAATTAAATTGTGGAAGTATGAATTGCAAGGACACAAGCTGTGATTTTAGAGCTACGAGATAATGAAGCAAACTTTTGAAATTTGGCATAAATAAGTACCATCAAAAAGACTTTCAAGATTGCAGTAGCATAAACATGACCATGAAAAGGATCAAATGAAGAGATAAATGCGCACACATCATTTTAGAGCAAGAGAAGAGCATGACTAAGGCAAACATGAACTAAAAAAGGCTCATGTAGCTTAACACGATGAGGACCATGATTGCTTTCAGAAAGAAAGAAAAAATATGTGTAATTTTTTTTGTAGATCAAGTATAAGAAGAGGATGATGATTTAGAGAAAACAAGGGTTCACACCCACATAATTTTAGCCGCTTCATGTGCGTGCAAGTTGTTCGCATTTGTTGAACTCAAGATCTTTCATAACTGTTGATCTTGTAGCCCTAATTTTGGTAAAATCTCAAGCACACATGTTGATGTGAATGTTTTTATAATGAACTTTGTTGAGCTACTTTTAGTTTTCATCTTTTTAATGGGGTAAGTGGTGTCCATGATTTGTCAATGCTTGGTTGATTGGTTACCAACTTCCATGTGTTCCTATATTTTCCATTTTGCATTTTTCTACCCCCTTATTTTGGGGGGCCACAACTTTTTCTATTTTTGGTGATTTTTGGTGCATTAGATGTGCCAACAAAAGGGCTACCACTCCTCTTGGACAACATTAACAATAGAATTTTCCCTTGGGATTCGGCCTTTTCTTAGCCACTAAGTGTTCATACACTAGCCTCCTTACTTTATACATACCACATAGAGGCAAGCTATCGCATGAAACATAAACAGCAAGCCTAGAGCATAAAGTTGGAACTTGGGATGGTGAAATGTCTTTTCCCTTATACACATGCAAGGAAAACCCAAAAATTTAACTACAAAATGAAGGTTGTACCAATAAACCTAAAAGGATGAATGTAAGCATTCATCTTCGCTATGGATGCATCATTTTTTTTTCATTATTCTAATGTATGGATGGAAAAAATAATTACATTTAATACATGTTTTTAATAAACAAAATTTCCAAAATTATGGACGAATGTTCCATTTTTATCATAAATTTTTTATGAATATTTTTTTCCATAATTTTAATTAACTAGAGCTTCATGAAACACACTCTAATTATATATGATATAACACTTGTTGAATAATATAATGTAAATTCCATTATAGATGTATTTCATAGCTATGGTTTAAAATGCCATTATTTATAAAAAAAACTATATTACCATCATTATGCTAACACCCACCCCATGGTCATTATTTTTTTTAAATTTTAAATGAAGTTTTTTTTTTGGGAGCAAACTGACCTAGGGTCGTTGACAAGAACAAGTTTTTTCCTCCACAACTTCTAAAGGTGCCACAACTTATTTGAAACCTATTTATAACTATTATTAGCAACAATGGGTTTTGTTTTTCCATTTTTTGTCAAAGGTACCATGACTTTCTTCAAATTTAGCTAACTCTTGTTGACAACAATGAGTTTTAAATGTTTTAGATATTTTCAAACTATATAATGTCATTTGTGATAATGGGTTTTCGAAATAAATTAAAGTTCAATTTTAGGCACCTTAATTAGTTTTCTTCAAACAACCTATTATCATATATGACAATGGGGTTTTTTAATATTTATTTATTTTCAGGGCACATCAATTTTCCATTAAATAAATATATAATGTTGTTGACAACAATTGGGTTGAGAGGGGGTGACACTCATTCCATGATAATATTTCTTGAATTGGTTAACATTGTTCATGAAAATAATTTCATAAACAAAATTTAAAATCATTTTGGTCCCATCATCATATTTTCCCCTACTATCACAATTACATCATCCATCATTATTAAATGACATTCAAGTTTGAAATATTAATATTTGAACAACAAATGAAGATGGATTTAAATAATTTTAAATTTATTTACCTTCCAATCATGGATGAATTTCATCCATTTATTTATTTAATGCAAATCATAAATGACATTCATCCATATGAAATCATTCATCTATGGACATATTCATCCATGTAGGTGGATTAAAATCACATTAATCTCCTAATTCCAAGTTCAAAGGTCCAAGCTCAAACTTCATGCTCATGCACAAGCCATCCTCATACCACATGCACACTTTTTGGTAACAAGGGGGGGGGGGGGGTAGGGTTTATATAAAAAAATTGGTTTTTTTTCCCCAAAAAAAATAAAATTAATCAAGTTTACACTGAAACTTTAATTTTCCACAATGTTTTTTCAAGTATATTATTTGAATTTTTTTGTGAAGAACATTTTATGGGTGATGATAAGGTCCTTAAAAGTTGGTTTGGTGTTACATTCCATTCCTCCTTTGCTTAACATAAGAACAACAAATTTGCAAGAGGGGAAGAGAGAGGGAAAATGAAAATTCCAAACTAAAACCAAAATCAACATTCCTTTTGTAGTGTGTTATTATATATTGTACTTGCACCTTGGGTGAACCAACATCTACATGGAAAACATTAGTTAAGATTAATGATTTCAATGTGACATTGGGTTTGACGCAATTATAAGACAATGCCAAGTAGGAATTTTTTTAAAACTAAAAACAAATTATACCCAAACTATTGATGAATGTTTTAATTATCTTTCTTGTCCCCCTATTTAAATTTTTTTTTTGTGATGCAATAATTAGAATTGTTGCCTTAGTTTAAAAAGTTTGAGGTCCAAATTTTTTGTTAAATTTTTGTTTTCTTTCATGGTTAAATTAGCAAAATGTAATCCTTTGGCAACTTCATTGGGGGGAAAGGGATTTAACTAAGTTTTCCAAAACATTTGAAGGAAAAATAGGCTTGCAATTTCCCTAGGGCAAATGAGCCCAAGTTCCTTAGGAAAATGTGCTTGTCTAAAAGGGACATTCATCTTTGAATTTACAAAACACATATAACCAAAAAAATATAACATACATTAATTATTGGGTAAATTTTATAATTTAATTAGCTATATCATATGATTATGTTTACTTTGAAAACCAAAAGATAATTAATATAGGGCACATTAATCCACATGTAGTATTAGAATATATGATATATGTATAAAACATTTTAATTATTGGTTGTTAACAAGTTCAATTAGTAAATTCTAACTCAAAAACTTTCATATTGTTTCCTTTTGTTTAATAAATTGTGCATCTTCTACATATTATCAATGGAACCCTTGTTTGATTACGAATTATTTTGTTGTAAAACAAGTTTGTTCAACATTGTTTTAAAATATAATTGCATGTTGATTAATGTGTTTTTTTCTTGTTTTCATTTTTCATTCATAATTTAGATATGGTATATTATTTGGGTTATTGAATAATTAATTATTAATTCAATTCACAAGGTTTGCGAAGCAGTGGTATGGGGTCACAAGGAATCATCAACAACATCAAAATGATGTACAAAACTAAAAACACCATAATAAAACCACTAGGGCCATCATATACAATGAGTTTGGAATAATCAATTTATATTTTACCATGATCATGTGAGATGTTAAACATGTTATATCACAAAATCATAGAACTTTTTTTTAGGTTAAGTTTTTATTGTTCCATATGTGTATTAGGAATTAATTGAAGGTTGAACTTGCATTGGCCAATATTCTAGTATTTCAAATTGCAAGTTGTATTTGTAATTGTCATTTTCAAAATTTGAATCTCATACGTTTAAGTTGTAAAGAAAATTGTATTGGTCATTTGTTGACCATGTCATGTTTCCCTAGAGAACTTGGGCCCATTTGCCCAAGGAACCATGTTTCCCCATGGAACTTACAAGTGTCTTTCTCCTTGGGAAAATCAAGGAAATTTGGTTAAATCCCCTTCCCAGGGATGTTGCAAGTCCCTATCTTGTAGGGAAGGTATTTGACAAAATTTCCCGAGGACTACATCCTTTTATTCATTTGCATGTGGAAAAAAATGAAAAGTTGAAAAAATAAATTGAACCTTGGACCTTTGGGCTACATGGGGCAATTTTAACCATTACATCACAAATATTTTTCTTAAAATAGTAGGACAAGAAATACAGTCATAATTCATAGTTTAGGTATATTAAAAAAAATCAAAAATAGTTCTCCTACTTGGCATTATTTTACAATTGCATTGAACTTTATGTTACATTAAATTTGTTGCAAATGTTGAGTGTTTGCCCATCTACATTCATGTTAACACTTGATGAAAGATTGTGATTACTTCAAATGGATGAAGACATCAACACCTAGACTACACCTAACTAACATGTGCCATTAACTTGTTCATATTAATGATAACTTAAAAATTGGCAATCATTGTAGAAAAGTAAGATGGTGGGATATTTTCAACATTTTATGTTATACAATGTTCACATGAACAAGAAATTGGTTTTTAACCAAATAGAAAACAAAATGAAAAAAGATTTTACATTTTCCAAATTGTGATAAGGGAAAACCTTGATAAGTAATATTGTATTTGTATTTGTATTTGTTATATGTTATTAAGAGCATATACCTTGGATCCCCATGCCTAGTTCCTCACATTGGTTTTCATTCCCATGTGTGTGGCAATCAACAATAAAAGGTGATGTATAAAAATTAACCTATTTTAATTACAACATTGAAAATCATCAATTTGAATACTATCAATAGTTAAATACCCTAGGTGATTAGTGATGTGTTTGTTGGGAGGTAGTTAATGAAATACATGTGACTAGAACACAATGTCAAAACTTCACATTTATGACTATGACAAATATGACTAATGACCGTTTCTAGTCATACAATCATATATGCCATGTTTTTGTGCTTAGTCATATTTTTGTAACCATGGATATGACTAAATGACTAAAAGTCTTCATGGATAGGAATAGGTGATTAAAAATCTTTTTCACGAACACCATGTAATTATTTAATAATATAAAATTTCAAACATTAAAAAAAATTAAAAGGGAAAAAAACTAGAAGGTAAACATATGTACCTAGTCAACATATTATAAGCTTGTAGATGATCAAACACATAATTAATGCACAAGTAAATAACTAATACCTTATCATTTAAAAAATAATTGCCTTGGAGTCACTAATTATTTAATGTGTATTTTTGGATAGTGGCTAAAACAAAATTTGGGGAAATCTTTCATTTTGAAAAAAAAATCCTGAAAAAATTGAATTTTTTTCTGCCAAAGTTCTTGAAACCATACAATTAAATAAAAAATTGATGCTTAGAATATAAAACATTTAAGTTAAGATTTGTACTCAAAGGTTTATTTAAATGAATAGTTTTTTTGGATTTTTTTGACATTAAATAATAAAATATATCATTATTAATGATATCCAATGAATTTAAGAAGAAATCCACATGCCCCAAAATGACATTGTTTTTCATGTTTCCATGTGATGGGTAGCAAAGAATTTAAAAAATGGTCTTTAGTAATTTGCCAAAATATTTGGTCATAACCCTTGGAATTTTTAAATCTTATATATATTAAATCACATTTAATGAATTGAAAAATATTTATAAAAAGATTAAAATATACTACTCATAATAAAATTTGAATAAAATTATGAAATAAATGTATATAAACTAATAATTATGACATTAAAATAATTCAAATAAAATAATTCAAATGTTGAAAATAATATTATATGTTTCATAGATAACATATTTTATTTTTAAATATTTTATTATGATTGAAAATAAATATAACACAAAATTTATACCAATTTTATTGATTCATTATATTTATAAAAGGTGGGAACATATATATATACCAAAAAAACCATGTTGATTTAAACATGTAAATAAACATATTTATGAAAGAAAAAAAAAACAAAACATATCATTCTTGTTCAAATGTATGAAATAATGAAGATTCAAATACATTTTCAGTCAAATTACTTGATATTTTTGTTAAATTTCTTTTATAGATGTGTAGATCTTGGAAAAATATTTTAAAATGAAATGTATTTATTTTCATTTGGACAAAGATTGAAAAAGATAATAATGGTCGAAGTTGCGTATTTTTGTATGCAACAAAGGATGATGTGAGATAATGTTGTAAATTTATCCCATATCCTTTGTCAACAAGTTCAAATTTGGAAACTATATAAGTAGGTGCAAAAAATTTAGTCTACACACAGTATGTGCACCAAATATATTCAAAGTGCATATATTACTTGTGATGAGCCAATAAAAAAGATGTGTCACCAAAAAATAAATAGGATCTTACTTACCTACCTACTTAGGCCTACTCATGTATGTCTCCCTGCTTACTTACTTACCTACCTACCTATGTATCTACCTACCAAATGGTTGGAGCAAATTGAAATTAGTATATAATACATATGAAGGCATTTACAACTAGGACAAAAGTACCACTAGTGGACAAGCGATGTGTCCATATGGATTACATAGTCGAATGACATTTACAACTATAAACTTGGTCATGGGTGTAATCATATTTGCCATGTTTTGGCATAGTGGAACTTCCATACTTGGAATATATTTTTGAAATTTGGAACAATAAGTTGGAAGTTAGTTTTATCATGTAGGGACACATTTGTCCATATTGTTGTCCAAATTGTTTGAGTTTAGATCATCTCGTAGGTTGTATTGTCACTATCTCATAACTAATATTTTTTATATTGGCAATATATTGTCAAAATGAGAAATTAAAAAAAAAAAACAAGAAATAAGTGAGTTTAGAGGTTTTCAATTACCAAAAATGTGGGGGGGGAAATCACCAAATTTATATATATGTGTTTTCATTGTGTAGTTAAACATATAAAATGATGATCAAAGATTTGCATTTTTTTATGGTTCACAACTAAATTTTAGTAAATGATCATAGGGACAATTTCCATTTTTTCTACATCTTCCAATGAATGATTGCCACTTTAGCTACAAACAAATATTCTTAAAAAAACATTGCTCATAACTACAATTGGGAAGTTGTTGCAATTTTTTTTTAAATTCTAAATATGCATTTAACATTCTTTAACATGTGTTTTGTTTTATTATTTTCATGTCAATCACCCTTTTTCGTTATAGTTTAGAAAGATGTGAACATGTCCATATCAAAAATGGTCAAAGGCATTATGGTTGTAAGTTTTTTATATACCTCCTTCCACCTTTGGGGAAAGCGCACAATGGGGGGAGGATAAACAAGCCCCTCACATCTTAGAAGAGTCAAGGAAGTACATGGTAAAGAGGAGGCACCATTTGATGTGTTGTCATCTTTTGCAAAGAATGTTCAAATGACACCAAATAAATCTAAAGTCTTATTCGAACTTATCAAGTTCATTAGTTTTTCTAATTAATTTATGGTAATTTAAAGCACCCCGAGTAGCCATCCTAACCTCAATGATAGAGATCCAAGACCACTTAGAAAATTTGGTAAGTAGAATAAACGTCTTTGAATCTACAAAGGCATACTTTAGTCAAAAAATACAAAATAATGAATGACCTAAAAATGTCCAATTTTTTGCCCATCAAAAGAAAAGTCGCTTTGGTGAATGTGAGAGGAAGGGGACCCTCTTCCCAACATTATGTGAGGCTAGTAGCAAATTAGGGAGCTTGGACCACCCCACTTGACCCAAACCTTGTGAAAGGCCTACCAAACCATGACTACCATGGGGTAGTCCATAAGGTAATGTTGGAAGGTTTTCAATAACAACAAATTGCAAACTGTGCAATTGGGGTCAATACCCAATCCAAGATCCCATTGAAAGCGCATTGTTGAAGGTTAATTAGATTAAAGTGGTAACCTTATAAGGCCTTGAATTGTGCCAAATCCATTGAATAACTTGGGAAATAAAGCCTTCACTAAAATTGAAATGTTTAATAAAGGGAAGTAGAGGTAGGTTTCGAAAGTTTTTTCCTTTGTGGGAGATGTAGCCCCATTTACACGTGGAACAAAAAAACACATCTCTCAAGTGCACAATAGATGGGTAATGCCTTTCACTTCAGTCCCAAAACAAGTTGTTTACACACTCCCAAATCAAAAAGCCAAAGTAATGTTTTAAGTTTGATGAGATAATCACCAAAAGGTACCTTGAAAGGGCTACCAATTTCATCTTGCATTAAGAGTCAATAAAGTTTAAGATTATGATGAAAAGACAACAAGACCTCATATTAGCTAGTTTACATAAGATGGTTTAAACCATTAAATTTCTTATATTTAAAACAAGCCACAAAATTTGCAAAAATAAAATTGATTCAATATACCTCTAGGTGGGTGGGCAACATGTTTCTTACCCAATTTGACATATCCAATCTCCAACATTAAAAGCAAAAGGGACATTCCTTAGGTCCCAAGGGATCAACAACAAAATTTTCCTATATGCTTCAATGTGAAAAATTAAAGTGGGGTAGGTAAAGGTATGAGATATTTCCAATAGGCTCCCTTTCTATCCCACAAATCCTTGATTTTGGTACAACTTCATTTAGAGATCCAACACTTAAGGCCACTTTGAACAAGGGTCCAAGGACCAAAAGTTGAGGGACCAATTTGAAACAAATTGAACCTTGGATTTGACCCTTTTTCATGTTTTAAAAAACCTTTTTTTTCAAAAATAGAATGAATGTGTCTAAAGGCTTGGGGTCCAGTATTGAAAATGTGCGATTGCATGTGAAAAGATCAGGTTAATTTTTGGTCTTTTCTTTCTTGTTTTTCTTTTGTGATTTTGTTTCAAATTTTCTTCTTTTTTTAAATTATGAAAATGCACTTTTTGTAGCAACCACCTTGTGAGGATTCACAAAACCAATCATGTCAACTCTAGAATTGGTCAAAAATGGGGGTGATAAAAAATGTGAGAACTAATTCTTTTCAACAATGTCCTTTATTTATAACATGTTTTTCATTCTCACAAAATTTGAACAGCAAGGGTTGAAAAAAAAATGAAAAAGAGCAAAAACAAAGAAGTGAACAACCTTGGACCTTAGTTTACATTTTGGTTCTCCAAACCATTAATTCTCCTTTAAACTTTTTTTCTTAGTCTGGACCAACTGGTTTTCCTTCCAAAATGATGCCATGTATTAAATCACAAGTTGATTTGTCTTGGTCCTGAACCTTTGTTTAAAGGCCTTAAGACCAATTTAAAGCTTTTAACTAATAAAAATGTTCAATTTTATTAGACCATGCTCCTTGGACCTTTGTCTAAAGTGGCCTTCAATAACAAGTTTTGTTTGTTGCAAATGAATTTTTTTTGTCGTGATGTGTAATGTCATAAGGGTGTAAATCCATAGTAAACTCTATTGAACAAAAATACTAAAACCAATCAAAGGTAAAAACTAATCAACCAAAAAAAGATGCATGCACATATATATACAATGCATAAGAGGAGGCCGAGATGAAATTCTCATGTATCCACCCCCAAACCTGAGCTGGGAAAAGCATGGCATGGTCTGAGTATAAATCAAGGTGATGTAGGAGAACATAATGAATAGTACCAAATATTGACGACAACTTGAATGAACTCCGGCTTGAGGCAGAATAAATGGTATCCACCATTATAATTATTTCAAAATAACATCTAATCAACATCATCTATCCTCTAACATACTTGACATGGATAGTCAAATGGAGGAATCCAAGTTGATGTGATGATGGTAGGATCCAAGTTCGACAGGTGGTAGGGTGCACAATTTTTGGAGTGATTTTGAATTGTGCATCCGTCAACTCCTTGTAACTCTAACGCACTTGAAGGCTTGATCAACTTAATCCTCAAAATAATGTGACTGGAAAAAATGTTTATAATATCATTAGGTTGTCGTTAAATATACATAAAGTCATCAACATCAAATTGTTTCACCTTAGGTTTGTAATTGCCACCTCATGTGTGCATACCGTAAGGTGTCTCGATGATGTGCAATGGACAAGTTCTCCATGGCCATGGGCATAACCCTCCTGAATAGAGCAACCATCTCTGTGATGACCCTAGCCCAAGTGGCTGGGGACTCCAAGTCCACAACTTGGTCCATTTGAGCAGCAATGGAAGACGGTGGATTGGAATGTTTCCCAAAAAATAGAAAGTAAGGAGAAAAATGAGACAATGAGGCATGTTTGGACATTTTGTAACCCATGGTGATGTAAGGTAGGGCCAGGTCCCAATCCTCTTTGTAGCTAGTGAGGTAAATCTTCCAAAATCCCTTCTTGCATGTCTGAACCATCCTCTTTGCAAGGCCATCAGCTTGGGGATGATCCCTTGAAGTCCGGTGATGGTCAATGAGAACATGGTCAAGTAGGACTGGGAATTCTCCTCTGAATTTTTATCCTTGATTAGTAAAACACTCAACACAAGCCCCAAACCTACTTAGGACTTGTTGTAAAAAAACATGGTTGGTGTTGTGTGATGATTTGTCTGGCAGCGCAACAAGCTTGACCCATTTTGAAAAATGCTCAATCATAATCATGGTGTAGACATTACCCTTGGAGGTTTGTGGTAACTCTCTAGCTAAATCACATGACTAGCGATAGAACATGCCCTGAATAGGGAGTGGAGAAAGCGTGAGCTGTCGAAAAGAGAAAGAAGTTCTCACTCTATCACATTGTTCATACCTAGCAATGATGTATCGGACTTGAGCATACATACCTTTCCAATGGTAATGAGGAGCAAAAAGGCTATAAATATTTTTAACTACAAAGTGTCCAAACTCCTAGTGCACGTTTTGAATGAAACCAAGTTGTTCATGTGGTGGAGGAACCACTTTGTTGCCTTATGGTAAGCATCGAACGAGGTGATTGTCCCTCCATGAATAACATTTGGGTTGTTGTTGTATGTGATCTCATTGACTTGATGTAACTTGGGGAGGGTATTCCCCATGTTGAAGAAACCTCAAAGTGTCCAAGTCCTCCCATATATCCATAATGGGATGTTCAACCAGGTTACATTGCAATAGTGCTAGACAATTAGATGCATAAGATACATGTGTTGCTGGAATTTGGTCAAAATCTTGCTTGGCTTCTGAGAATCTTCAGAGGTAGTGAAGGATCTCTGTGACATGGTATCCGCGTATTGATGTGTAATACTAGGTCGGTGAATAACCTTGAATTCATACTCCTGAAATATAAGTGCCCAACGAGCTAACTTACTAATAAGCTTGTCATTGGTCATCAACCATTTGATAGGTTGGTGGTCGGTATACAAAGAGAACTTGGTGCCATAAAGATAGGGCTTGAAATGTATGACGATCCATACAACAATAAGACACTCCCCTTTGTATGAATAGTAGTTGCTCTCATCCTTGTTGTTTTGGGATGCATAGGCGATAAAATATTCCTTGCCTTCCTCATCAAGTTGGCTAAGAATAGCACCAATACCAATAGCACTCTAATCAATGTGTAGAATGAAAACCTTGTTGGAATTAGGTCTCCTCAAAATGGGGAACTTTGAAAGTTTTTTCTTGAATGTGTTGAAAGTTTCTTGAGCCTTTTCACTCCATGTCCAAGCAACATCCTTCTTTAACAATGCATAGAGAGGATGAACAATAATACCGAAGTCTTAGACATAAATCTTATAGTAATTACATAGTTTGATGAATCTCTTCAAAGTGTTAACATTAGTAGGATTGGGCATCTCCAAAATGGTTACTACTTTGCCCAATGAGCCATAATACCATTTGGCAAAATTTTGTGTCCAAGGTAGACAATTGAAGTGACAACAAACTCACATTTTTTAGGATGGATCTTCATATTAACTTCATGGATCCTCTTGAATAACTCCTCAAGATGAACCAAATGTTGCAAGAGTCCTTTGCTATGCATTAGGACGTCATCTAGGTAGCACTTTAGGAAACTTGCCCTTTCAAAAATTTGGTCCATGATTCATTAAAATAAAACATGTGCATTCTTCGATCCAAAAGGCATCACAAGCCATTCCCACAACTTGTTGCTTTTATGGAATGTCGTTTTCTTGCGATCCTTTGCAATGAGCACAATCTGGTTGAACCTTGTTTCAGATCCACAATTGTGAAGATGTTTGCGTCTCCAATGTTATTAAACAGTTCTTCAAGGATGGGCATGGGGTACCTTTCCTGAGGTGTAACTAGGTTCAAAGGCTTATAATGCCCGCACATCCTTTTCTCAATCCATAATCTAGTTGAATCCTTCTTTGCTGGCATTATTACAGTGGCTGCAAAATCAAAACTTGATGGCTAAATGAAACCAACATCATGGAGTTCTTTGCATCTTTCATCTACCAATTCCCATTCATGCTTGCTCAACCTATGCCTCCTCCAATAGATGGGTGTCTCATTTATAAGGTCTATAGAAAATTACATGGTCTTACACCTACCTGAGTCTTTCATTGAGAATGCGAACACATTTTCATATTTAATTAGCAAGTTTGTGACTTGGTCTCGCTCCTTCTTAATGAGTTGGTTCCCCATAACAAAAGGGTAGTTGGAAACACATGGAATGGAGTTGGAAAGTGTGTTTGAAGAACTTTGTGTACTAGGTTCTCCACTATCCAATTATGTAGATTCGTAAAAGGTTGTAATTGTTTCTCTAGAAGTTGATGTAACTCCAAGTGTATTAGAAACAACTTGAATAAAATTACATGGTACCTCCTCCCCCCCAACACTAAGAGTGAAGTGTAGAATGTTGAAGATAGGTAAGTGTATTTGGTCGGGGTGCCATGTAGTCGCATCACCAGAACTGCAAGCTAATTGAATCAGTGTTGGTGTTGTGTACATTTGAAAGAGTATATAGGTTACCAATAACCATGTAAAGGAGTTCAGGTCCATGCCTTTCCCCAGTAGAACGTTATGCTCCAATCTAGTCACCTTGGCGTGATTAGTAATAATAGTTTAAAACCCCATAGCCCTTTCTCTTTCTTTTGAGTTTGGTTCATCCCAAGTGGTTGATGCATGACGATACACTAGGCTTGATCCATTTCCTTGAAAGGTGTGTCCTCCTGGGAATGAGACAAAGGTGGGCCAAATACTTCTTAGTTTTCTTATTGTGTTCGTAAAAAACCAAGGAGGTTTCTCTTGCCTTGTAATTGGTTAACAGGAGCTTTAATCATCCAATATGTGAAAGACTTGTAGATTGGGGTCTCTAATGGTGTATTTCAAAACCAACTACAAAACTAAGAGTGGTGCAAGGTTGGTCCACCAATTGCACAATTGGTGCACATAAGAACCGCATTGTGTCGCATCAAATAGGAACGACTCTCCAAGGTAATGCTTAACCAATGTATAGTGCTCCTGGACTTTCTCCCTCTAGTCAAGCTGAAAAGGGGTGTTTTTAACTACATAACCAAGCGTAGGAGAAATGGATTGAGCCTAGGTGATCAATCGTACCATGTTCGTGAAGAGATTGGATCATTTGTCATTCAAGCCTTCTTTAAATCCAATTGTTGAAAATCCTTGACATTCCCAACCTAAAATGATGAGGTCCACAAGGCCAAATAATTCCATATGATTCTTTTAAATTGGTTGTATGTTAGAGGGCAAGAAAGTGAAATTGACCTTCCATGCAATGGTTGCAAACTGTTGTGGAAATCTAGTTGTGAACTCCATCATTTTTTATGTTGCCATTTGCCTTATAATAGGATCAATGTTTACGTAAAAATAATTCCGAACCACCATCCTTGAATGTAGTAGGGCTTCAAGACTTGTACTAATACCACCAAAGAGCTCTAGTAATGTAATCCCCTCCTTAGGTGGTGTCAAAATGATTAGCTAACGAAGTCCTGGCTTAATTAGTTCACCATGGTTCTCCATGTTCTCAAAATTAGACAAAGCTTTGATTAAGGGCTCGCGGGCTGCTTTGAACCTCTGTAAAAGCTCTGGTCCAAGTTGAATGTCAGTAGGAACCACCTTCAAGTTTTCAATAGCTTGGGCGTAAGCTATTTCCTCTTCATTTCCCTCTATCCACTCATGGTTAGCTTGTTGGATGTAGGAAATGGTGTGTGCTTCCTTGAGCATACAATGGTGAACCATAGGACTATGGTTCCCATGGAAATCAAGAGGTATGTATCCTAGGTGGTGGCCATCAGTCTCCCAATCCAATCGGTAGTATGCATGTTTGAATTAGTTATCAATTGCGAAACTTGGTGGAAACATGGCCTCTTTTCCAATGAACACATCATAACTGGTGGCATTGGTGATTAAACATCTGACATGTAGGCAAACCTCCTAATCTGTACCTCATTGACGTTAAGTGTAATAAAATCCGAACTTTTCCCAAATACCTCCTTTACATTCCCACTAACAATGTGAATTTGCCACATAGATTTCTATAGTTTAGAGTCGAGCATGCCCATCTTCTTGGCAAATTGAACTCCAAGAATCACTAGTTGGGCACATGTATCAAGAAGTATCACTTTCGGTGTATGTCCTCCCACCTAGATTATTGACTCAATATTGTCGACAATGGTAACTTCGGTGGCGATGGAAGTTCTATCACTAGGCACCACCTTCGAAAATGAGTGAGAAACTTTGTGGAGAGAATGATTATTCATAATGCCTTTGTTAAGTAAAAAATCCACAAGTGAGGTGTTTTTAACTCCCTTTTGATATGTGAATGTAGAATTAGAGGTAGGAGAGCCCACTAGTTTAGCCATGTTAAAACTAGTGACTAGATTACGAACGCCATATGCAACACGTGAGCCAATTGAGTGTCTCTCCAAGTTGTTAGATGGGACCCCTATAACATGTGGATCAAGGATTGGTAGAGGACTTGATGTAGTGTTTAGGGTATCCTTTAGTATTATAATTATGTCCCTAATGCTTAGCTTCAAAGCTTGAAAACTAAACAATGATGTATTCACAAACTTTTGCACCATTTCACACATTTGAAGTTGGCATTCCATAAGCTGATTAATGGAAAATTGTGTGTTTTCCTAATGTACATGTTCTCTTGGGACACGAGAATTTGATGCCCTAGCAATTGTGGTGTAGTAGTTTCCTCCCCCCTAGCTAACAAGGTGCATTCCTCTTTTGTGTTGAAAGGACGAAAAGATTATGGCACGATTGTTCGAGCTCGTTTAGCCCTTGTAATAGGATTTGAACCATATGCGAGTCCATTAATCTGAGTTACTTGCCTAGTGGCAAAAACTCTAGGTGCCACACTAGCCTTTTGTGTTGCGAAGTAAAAAGGGCAAAAAAAAGTAGCAAATTTTGGTGTGAAACTAGAATTATGTGCACTAGAAAGAACATATTCCCTAACCATGACATCATGTGAGAGGCCATAAAACAACCTAGGAGGTCTTTCTCGTGATCCTGAACCCTGTATAAGTTGGGCATGACTAGTTGGTTGGGAAGACATGCTTGTTAGATTAGCAAGTTGGGCCTTTAATGATTCAAGTTCATTTTGCAGAGTTTGAACTTGAGCGACATGGGCTTGAAGCACCTTCCTCTTGTTAGCATTGTGTTCCTTCTTCTTAACATTCTTATTGGAATTACCCTTGGTGGGGAAAGCCTGAATGGAAGGCTGAGGTGTCTTGGTTTTGGTTGAGGGGCAGTGGAAGATGCTGGCAGATTTTGCCGTGATAATCAGAATTGCTTCTGTTTCGAAAACTTGGCAAAATAAACAACTTCCTGATGTCCTTCTTTCCCACAATAATCACAAAATAGATCCTCAGAAAGAATGTTGCACTCACTAGCTTTCTGTATAGGATTGCCACAATAGTTGCAAAAAGGTAGGATGGGTGAAGTTGAGTGCACCGCTTTAGCCCTTGAAGAAGAATGTGATGATCTGGTTGGTGTAGTTGGTGGAGGTTACGACCTTGAACGTGATGGAGGCCTCATGGTATTGGCTTCATAGTGTGCATGAGCAAGTTCCAGCTTTTCGGAAATGTTGTACACATTCAGCAAAGTGTACGATTCTCTAAATTCTATAAAAATTCGTTGCAAAACCTACGATTGGAGTGTCGAAGTACTTTCCAATTAACAAAAATACTAATGGGTAGCTTCCAAGTCTGTGATGCTTTGAGTATCTTTTTTAAGCTTGAAAAGCCTTTTGTAGAACATCTTGAGGGTTTCATCCTTTTGTCAAGAGAAGGTGGCGAGTTGCAGAATTTTTTCAGAATTCTTGACTAAAAATTCTAGTTCAAGAATTCGAAAAAATTCCCCCATTAGATCAACAAAAGCTAGTACATCAATGGTGGGAGGAATGTTTACGATAACAACAATGAGTTGTTGAAGATAAAGGTTTATTGAAGTAGGTATTATATTTGGATTATTGGGTATAACCCCATGATGTGCAATGGCAGTTTGTAGTGCAGCTTGAGAGGCAATGGTGATGGTTGTGGCATAAGCTAGATTAGGGATTTGAGTGATGCCCAAAATCCTTAAAGAATGTTGCTCGTAGACATCCAATGCCTCATAGTGCACATAATGGGCTAGTTGTTTGAATGTAAACGCCTTGGTGTTATTAGCGCCATACTTGAGCTCCAATTCACAAACCACAATTGAAAAAATTGCTTTAAATTCCCTCAAAGAAATGGTACCTGACCTTTCGCTAAACTTCTCAATTCTCCCAGGGGAACTATTGACCTCCATGGTGTATATGGGTGTAGAGGTCAAGACTTGCAACGAAATATAAGGTGATGGTGTGAAAGTTGGTGCCACATTAGGCATACCCCACTAATTAACCCCTCCAAATGGACTCTAATGTACCATTCATGTAGTGTAACCTAAATCTAAATTCGTGGTAGGAGTTGTACTGGATGATGGTGGTGTTGTAGATGCTTGATGGTATCGTTATGAAGATCATGAGCTCAAAGAAATTGACTCAAATGATTGTGTTATTTTGTAGTTGATATCTTGGTTTTGGTTGAATGGTAGTGTTTTCATCATTCGAAGACATGGTGTTGTTGCATGCCCCAAAATTTTGTAGTAGTATAGAACACTAGCTATAAGGTTTTAACATAATGTATAGTTTGAAGAATATGGTTTGTCGACGGGGATGAATGGTGACAGACAGATGTTGGTGGACGGAAGGGGCTGGATAGAAGGAATTGGATGGTCGGAACTGGATGGGTGGACATTGATTACAACGGCCGATGATGCAATAGATGCGTTGCTCTGGACATAATGCTACAGATCACTCGGGAGCTTTGCAACGATGGTGGGCGGCGATGCAATGTTGCAGATCGCCCGAGAGCTCTACAACGATGGCATGTAGAATTTTTTTTAAAAAAAATTTGATGTTGCACTTGGCCTTATAGTTTTCGAAAGTTTTCAAAGCTTCTTCCACCTCTCCCTGTGCATAACAGATGATGATCCACGCGATGTCCACTAGCGCACAAGAAAGGTGATGAAAGGTAAATCGTAGGAGGGAGAAGAACTCACCAACAGAATGTCATCATTAGCAATTACGGCCTTGGTGTTGCATCCATTGAGACACCCTTGTCATCATTGTAACTGCGGCAACAACATCAATAGATCAGCTTTCCCGTGAGTAACAATGTGAAAGTTTGGCTTCAATAAATTCTCGAGCTTATTCACATAATAAGCATATGTAGTTGCAGGAGGAGAAGAAGGACCAAGAGGTGCTTGGCGTCACGACCGTTTCCTTCACCCCTGGTGGAGTTGTGGCAGGAAGAGGAGGAGCCGAAGTTGTTACTAGAGCTGCTTTTGTTGTGGAAGAGAAGACGACGCTTATGTTGTTGTTAATTCTCCTTCTTTTTTTACACTTGTACTACATCTACAATAGGAACACAAGAAAGGAGAAATAACACCAACAACACCAACAACAAAAGAAACCTAAGAAATTCAAAATCAAGAAAAATTTACCGCTTTCAACATTAAATGATAGAGAGGAGTTTTTCTAGAATTAAATTACAAAGAAAGAAAGAAAATGTAGTGTATGTAAATGGTGGCCATGTAATAGCCGCTGTGAGCATCTAGAAATCCAATTTGATTATGGAGGAAATTTTCCCTAACAAAAGAATTCTATAAAAATTAACAAGAGAAAGGAAGAGCTGGACCTTTTATATAGTTGCCAACAAGCTAAAACCCTAAGCACTTAATAATGTACAATAACCTAAGAACATACATTAACATTAAGAGCATACATTAACCTTAAAGGCATGATTGACATGCCCATAACTAACTGTCATGTATGAAGCCATGCATACGAGCATGACAATTTCCAATGAAAGGTTGTTTCAGCTACCTTTGTTAAACCTTTAAGTTTAAAGAACTTATAATCATTTAAACAAACTATTTTCAAAAAACAACCTTACCCTTATGTACTTTCTCCTTTCACACATGTCAACACTTGATTTATCAAATACCCAAGGAATCCATTATGGTCTATCACATCTCTAAATAATTTCTTTTGTCTCAATTGTCATTCAACTTCAATTCAATTTGTTTCTTTTGAGCTTTCAACACCCATTGTTAGGAAATCTTTGTTTTCAAAAAAAGGAAATCACAAATCTTAAGAAACAACAAACTTAAAAAATATTTGATAAATAAAAGAATGTATGAAAAGGAGTATTCTTTGAAAATCAAGTCTAGAAGGTATGTTATTTTGCCTACATTGCTTGGGTTTTTCTCAAAAGTTATTGTATATATATTTTTGCAAATTAATGACCTAAAAATACACTACAATTTTCTTTTTTCATTTTTTACAATTCTTTCAATGTAATGGGTTTTGGTGTGTTCTTCAATTACTTCTTACAATTTACTCTTTAAGTAGTTTTACAATGCACTATAATGAAATGAAGACAATACCAATATTGATCACATCCAAATTTCATGTTAAATGTTTATCCTTCTCATACTCAAATGTTTGCCTCTCTTTTAGGGATAAACAATAAGTTTTGGACAATATTACAGTAAGGGAACATTTCCATGTCACCGGGGAGCCAAATCCCTATGATTCATATTTATCACATCCAAATTTAATGTTAAATATTTATCCTTCATAACTCATGAATAATAATTCTTGGACAATCTAATATATGAAAGCTACAATGTCTGTCTGTCTGTCTGACTGACAGGTAGGGCAGGGGCAGGACAACAGTTACAGATAGGGCGAGGCGGCCGGGGCAGGGCAGGGCAGGCTAGGCAAAAAGACCTAGGAAATTTTAGGATATGGTTTTCAAGACTTGGGATCTCAACTTTGGGGCCTGGGAAATTTTAGGACATGGTTTTCAAGACTTGGGATCTCAACTTTGGGGCCTGGGAAATTTTAGGACATGGTTTTCAAGACTTGGGATCTCAACTTTGGGGCCTGGGAAATTTTAGGACATGGTTTTCAAGACTTGGGATCTCAACTTTGGGGCCTGGGAAATTTTAGGATATGGTTTTCAGGACATGGTTTTCAAGACTTGGGATCTCAACTTTGGGGCCTGGATTTTCACACTCACGGTTTCCAAGATCGAAACCTGAAAACTTTTAAGATGTGATTTTCAGGATGTGGGATTTCAATTTTGGGACCTGGATTTCACACAGGGGGCTTCACAGTGGCCTTCGGCCACGGGCACCCACTAGTATATATTGAAGGAGCATTTACATGCCACATGTAGACTACCATACCTATAATTAATGTTAGGCATAAGATAATTCACAAAAAGTCTAGCCAATATATATATGTCAAAATTGTTGAAAATTGAAAACCATTGGGTTACTATAACAAATTCACAACACAAGATATATTTCGCCTACTTATTCCTCAATTGTTAAAATCCTGAAAAAATAAATTTGACTGCCAAACCTTGTTTTCTAAAATAAAGAAACAAGGGGTGTGTCACACTCTAGCCTTGCCATTTACATTAAAAAGTATCTTAAGACAAAAGAAGAATTATGGAAACTCAAATCTTTCACCATGTAAAAATATACCTAATCTTCAAAAAATCCTCTAAAAGCAACCAAAATACTTCAATATATTATAACTCTATAACTAATCTCAAGTCTCAACACAAGCCAAAATATCGGCTTTGAAAAATCCTCATATAAAAAAAAATAGACCTATAATTAATTTTACCTAGGGGGCCAAAATCCTTTAAGCTACTATACTCTGTAATGAATGTAAACACAAAATCCTTGCCTTGGTAGGCGAGGCCAATAAATAAATGTTCAGCAAAGAAGTGCCAAACATCAAACAGTGTCTCCCCCTACCGGACTTGTTTCATAGTAGGTTATGTAAGAGTTGCAGGGAAGGAGGCTAGAGGCAGAGAGTGTGTGTGTGTGTGTATACAGCAGGAAGAATAAACCCTAGTTCCAGAGTTTCAGCGCATGCTTGAGAAGATGGCTGAAGACTGATGCATCCATTTGAAGGGAGCATTCAGCATGCTAATTGATGTGGTTTTTGAAGGCAATTGCATGAAAGGTCCTTCCATTTTGCCATGAGGAAAGCCACCCAATTGGTCTCCGCAACCTTACTTCCCTCATGAACATTCAGAGAATATCTGCAGCAAGCTGTTCCAACTACAGTCTTTGACTAAGGAACAAGTTACACTCGGCTCTCCTCTCCTCAAAACTTGGACAGGTTCTTCTATTGGATATTATAAACTTGGATAGGTTTCTACATGGATGATGAATTCACATCCAGGAGGAACTGACATGAGGGCACGGCGCACATTCGTTATTGTGCCTAACCCTAACCCTAATCCCGACCGGGGGTTTTGGACCGTCGGATTGTGATCGTTTGCAGCCGTCGGTGGCTGCAATTCTTGCGGACAAAGACGAAGGGAGTTGTATTTTCACCTCTCTCTTTCGCGCTTGCGGCCGCTTCTTCTTCTTCTGTTGCAATATCGATTCGGAAGCCGCAGCTGTTGTTGCAGGATGGTGAAGCACAACAATGTTGTGCCGAATGGCCACTTCAAGAAGGACTGGCAGTCGTATGTGAAGACATGGTTTAACCAGCCGGCCAGGAAGAAACGCAGACGCACAGGTATGTATGTATGGTTTTTACGGTGTTCATCTGGCATGTGTTTTTTTTCTCGAAATAAACTCGTGTTTTCTGGGGTTCGGATCTAGTTTGTGGGAGTGTGTTTGATTTCTTATTTGGGAGTAGCAGCTGCACTTCCTTTAGCCGGAGGGTTTCGTATGTTTGCTGGCTTGAAGAGTTTTACTTTAGGGTTTGTTGCATGGCGGTTGTTTTGCATAGATGCTCTAGGATCCATGACCTTCTTATCTACAACTTCCCTAAGTTCACTTGAAGCCTTGCTGCATTTGGACTTGGTTGATGTAAGGTTACTACGCAAATAGGCATGCGTCCTCATGAAATTCCTTTCTGATATCTTGTTCTACTGCTTGCAGTGCGTCAGAAGAAGGCTGTTGCAGTCTTCCCTCGGCCTACCGCTGGTCCATTGCGGCCGGTGGTGCACTCGCAGACGTTGAAGTATAACTCCAAGATTCGAGCTGGACGAGGCTTTACCCTTGAGGAGCTTAAGGTTTTGTTTTCTCTTTGGCACAAGTCTTGTAGGGTCTTTTTCTTTGTAGTGACTTCTGTTACAATGCTTGGTTGGTGTAGTCCTTGTCCTGGATTTGAGTCTAGGGGTTTCTGTCGGGTGTTTGATGGTTTGCAAGAGCGTGCCCCATGTTTCTGTTTCACTTGAATAGGCTAGAGAAATATTATTCTGTCCAGATTTGGGACTCCTGAGATCGGTTGTATGTTTTGCTGACATACTCTCTAAGATCATTTGACTTTTGCAGGCTGCTGGGATCTCAAAGAAGCTGGCGCCCACCATTGGAATCGCAGTGGATCATCGCAGGAAGAATCGGTGCCTTGAAAGCCTACAGGTAAATGTTGCCCGCCTGAATACTTACCGTGCAAAATTGGTGGTTTTCCCAAGGCGGTCTAGGAAGTCGAAGGTGGGAGATTCAGGCCCAGAAGACTTGGCTAGTGTTACCCAGGTTCTTGGATCTGTTCTGCCTATTGTGAAACCCAGGCCAACTGCAGAATTGATTTCAATTACTGATGAGCTGAAAGCTGTAAAGGGCTACCAGAAGCTCCGTCTGGAAAGGATGAATGCCCGTTTGGTGGGTGTGCGTAAAAAGAAAGCAGAAGCTGCTGAGAAGGAGGACAAGAAGTGAGGGACCTTTTATGCCTGTTTTAATTGACAAGCAATGATGAACTACCATGTTGTTTTGCACTGGAATGCAATTATCTTTTCATGAATAGATGGATTATAGGTTTGTTGAAACACTATTTGTGAAAATTGAGAGGATCTTATGTCAGCAAGTGTGCAATTTGCTTTATAATGCAATCTGTCATCACATCTTAACTGGATAAGAGCATTTCAAGATATTTTGGAGCATGATTGGCTCATGAAGCTGGTTCTGAGCAGGGACCCAATTTGAATTCACCAACATTTAGTTTGAAGTTTCACTTTTATTTAATTAAAAAGCCATCAGCTACATTGACCAGCACAGTCACCTAAGCAGTAGCAGAAATGCCTTTGGTGGTCTTAAGAATTGTGTGAGCTATTGAATGATGGTGATCCAATCAGATTGCAAAATACAATTGGAGGTTCTGTTGTGGTTCAACCTGAAAATGCTTGTGATAAAATAGTAATAAGCCCACACAAACAGTCAGCACTTTGAATGTGTGTATAGTATATGCCATTGGAAGTGTGCAAGGGGAGGAGTTCAAAATTGTAATGCAAAGAGTAGGATTGTAAGTTCTGAATTTGATATGTATTTAATGTTTAGAACCATGTACAAAGATGATGTGTTTAGCAACAACTGTAACTCATACTTAGTTGTGGCCTTCTAGTAAAATCCCTCCTTTTTGGAGAGGAACAGAGTCTGGAATATCAAGCTCTTAGTTAATCCCCTCCTCAGATTTGCAGGCTCACAACTACCCACACTATGGACAACATGATCTAGTGTGTAACAATTGGACTATGAGTATCCCCAGTGGTGCTCAGTATGTGACCTTGCAAAAATGATTTTTCACATCCAAGTTGAGATATGCTCTTTTTCCCAACCTCACTCATAAAACTAAAACTGGGACTGCAAAGAGGTGGGAGACTACTAATAGCAACACACCTGAATCAATCAAGCGATCTAACAAATCAACATCAGGATCAACGGCAGGTGTTAGACTTTGTTGTGTCCTTTCTCAGCGGCAGCATCATGTGCAAAAATGATAGGCCAAAACCATTTGCTGAGCAAAACCAGCATGTTTTGACTTTTTGTCATCCAATTTTCTTTTGCAGGGCCACATACTGAGCGCCAAGGGAGCTGCTCTAAATTGATATTTTTGGTGACATGTTGCATAGGTTACACCCTTTATGATTATAATTTTGCTACTTTCAATCCTTTTCAAAGATGTGATGGGCCTAACAACCATCAACTCCATGGAAATACAAAAATTGGAAATGGTTCCCTACAAACTTTTGTATCTATGGGTGCTGCCTAGAGTTGGATTTCTAATGTTGTCTTTCCCCATAGTCATAATAGTATTCGAAATTACAATGTGAGGTATAAAAAGCTTCAAATTTCAATACACTACACATGACTACAAAAGTAGCACTTGGGACTGATTGCCCACACTTCTAGATTAGCAGTTAAAGAGTGGCAAATCATAATAATAATAAATTAAATTTCCAATAGTGTGAGACTTGTTTTCTTAATTTGATGGGTAGATGCATTTCTATGCAGAGTGAGTTGTATTTGTTGAGGAGATTATGGACCAAACTTTGGACAGGTAGCATTTCAAAGCTCAGCTTGGAGAAAGTAAATAGTTGAATTTTCCAGCAGTACTCAAAGAATAACAAGCAGTGTGTCACACTGTGGCCTTGCTGTTTACATTAAAAAGTACTCAAATATTTCACCATGCAGAAATGTAATCTTCAAAAAATCCTCTAAAAGAAACCAAAATCCTTGAAGATATTATAACTCTATAACTAATCTCAAGTTTCAACACAAGCCAAGATACCATCTTACAAAATCCTTGTATAAAAATAGACCTATTATTACCTAGGGGCCAAAATCCCTTAAGCTACTATACTCTATAATGAATCTAAATGCAATATCCTTGCCTTGGTAGGCAAGGCCAACAAAATACTTGCTCTAAAAATACTAGGTTAATGAGTAAAGGATGTCTTCACCAAAATATCAATACTGTTGATACTTGATACCCAGTCAAAATGGACAGATATTAATTATCAGATTAAAAATCAGCTCCTGATGAGCTTTAGAAATGCATCTATAGAACTTTTGAACCATAGAGTATACAACAAAGAGATAAATCCCAAACTAAACCTGACAGTTTCGCCTAATACCCACACAAAACCAAAACCCAACCTTTAATTATTCGAACCAGTGTCAAATACCAGAAGCCAAATCAAACCCCAGTTGGTTTTGAGAGTCAGCCTATAACCGGAGAAGTTGCATCACGGAGTGAAGGGGCCTCCTGTTTTTTTCTTGTGAGTGCAAAGAATGGGATGTGGAACTGGCACATGAACCAGTCTTGTGGAACCCCAGTCATGAGGAGGTTCAATTTGGAATTGAAAATGACTGTCTTGAATGTTTTTGAGTAATTCAATTGAAAGTAGAACATGTTATAGTTTATTTGTAAAACTGTATTTTTCTGCGATACACAATAGTTTGTCCCTTATGGCAAGTTCATAGCAACAACAGTTAAAATAGAAACACCTGATGCATGTTTCTCAAAATTTGGGACCAAATGAAAACAGCATCATTCTGTATAGCGTTTTCTTTGCCCCCACCAAACTAGCTAGAATGATTAAGAATGATTTTTGTTTTCTAATTCCTAAATTCCGGAATTTAAAACAAAATCTAAAAATTTAATCCCCATATTCCAAATGAAGTGTCCAGTAGCTAGCCAAAAACATAGAAGGATGCTTAGATTTGTTTACCTTTCTATTTTGTTTATAGTCAGATTTGGCTAAAACCTATTATGGATGGTCGCCAATTTGGCTACATCATAGAAAACAAAACACAGGTTCCATAGCCTCTCGCTTTACAGGCAGAGCTAATAGAGAGCCAAAGGGTTGCCAAAAGGTAAAACACCAAGCAGGTGCAAGCACAGCCATGCTTCACAAAGTTTTTACATCTCACACAGTTGCATCTGCAACCACTATGTTCTTGCACATGATATTTTCCTTACCCCATGAATGTGGTTTCACTGGGAGGAAAGAAGGTGTGAGTGTTGGTGAAGCTAAACACCCCCTACAAGCTTTGCGGGTGTCAGTGCATGGTTCTGTGCACTGCTCAGTTCACAGACTCCATTGTCAAACACTTGTTGCTCTGTCAAGTGCAAAGACAAACATTTGTGTTGTGCATGTATTATCACTCAACAGCTTGGAACCTACAATCTCTCAGGAGAGAAGCTACGTTACTACATTACTACTTGTTTAATTCGTTCACAAGCAATAGTGTTTTTTTTTTCGAATGCTATATATATTTTGCATTGACATTAGTGAAGCCCTGTGGGTGTTGCACAGGTCGCAGCAGTGGACACCAACAAAGTTCTAGGCGGGGTTTAAACGTCCTGCAATGGAGGTGGGGTTGGGCTGATATCCTTCACTTGTATCTTAGAGCATTGATTATGCTCTTCAAGGAAGTTGACAATTCTACAACTAACTTGGCCCCTCCAGAATCCCAGCTCGTGGGTTGTCTTGCATTGTTAGCTTGGCACCCCTTTAGTGGTGGATGGAATCTCCAACCTCCCAAGTACTCTCATTATGCAAAGCCTTCAAAACCCAAGGATCCTTCATGGCCATACTATGCATGCAAACATTCCTAGCTAATAACTTAGTACATTTTTTCTTTTAGTTATGCCAACACACTAGATGCATGATGTTCATGGCAGCCATGCAAACCTAACTAACAAGTAGGTTAGCCCATTGAAGGTAATTCCAACATAACAAGGATAATCAAGTGCTTGCTTTGAAAGCTTTTTCCAAGCTAAGTTAACAATTTCACCTCCAACTCTTTCACACGGATGAACCCATTGTGGAACCCATTAAATATGTAAACTAATTTGAGAAACATAATGTATGCTTTAAGGATTAAATATGTTAAACCCCAATGAATGAGCTTTGTAGAAGGGAAGAAGTTGAGAATACACATTGGGCTCTTATCGAATCATTGCATTTGAATCACATCATAAACATTGAATCCATTGCATCTTCTAAAATGAGAATGGGGGAGAAGGGGTGGGTGAATACAAATTTATGAACATGTTTTACAATGATTTCAAATCATTCTTATAAATTTAAAAATCTTAATTTTTGCCGTGAAGGAAACACAACATCAATATCCAAAGTTTGGTCATGAAGGGGGGTGAATTATTTTTTAAAACAATAAAACATACATTGTTATTAAACAAGGCGTGAAATACAAGTTACCACCAAATTCAATGATAGTCTAAATTTCACTCCCTTTTATTTTTCCTATGTGCCTTCATTGTTGTTTCATGTACTACTATTATAATTATTTTGAAATTATGTGCATTGGATGTATTGATGTTGTGTTTTCAACAATTTGTTTTTAGATTCAATAATGTGTGTATGTATATAATACATATGTTCATTGTTTGCTATGTGTATAGTGATATATATTGAAATTATCAACATAATTAATCTTATTATGTTTTTAAACTATAATTCCAACATAATAGTTCACCCAACTATAACAATAGATTGGTCATGCCAAGTTTTTGGAATTTCAAAGTTTTGAAGCCATTGGGAATGAAGTGCACAATGGTGTTTGTATTCATAATAAAAGTCTTGAAGATTGTGAGTATTAAAACAATTAAATCATCATTTCAAAATTGTGAAAAAGTCAATCAATTAACAAAATTTCCACCAGTCTTGCTTTAGAAATTTATTAGAAAAAATAAATTTAAAATAATGCTAGAAAAATGTCTATGGAGAAATATAAATGTCAAATCAAAACTAATATACAAAATAAACACTTGAAATGTGTTCTACTGATCCAAAATAGTTTGAACTTTGCATTCAATGTACCAAGTATTGTTGAATTTGGAAATGATGAGAATTACTTTCCAATAATGTAATATTTTCAAGTATGCTTTCAAGGGTTTGGTGGAAGAAATATAGGTTGGAAGATATCCCAAAAAATAAAACCCCCTAGTTTAATTATTCAAAGATGTAAAGTGAAAGGCCAATATTATGCCTTTCTACACTTGAAAAACAAGATAAGCATTGAATGATTTTCAATCAAATAGTTGAAGTGACCAACCAACCTAAGAGACATGAAATTATTTTGAAAGGATTTATACTATAGATGCTGAAATTTTTATTTATGTTTATTTTTTAGTTATTGATAAAATATTGATTATTATAACTAGTAATAGCTATGTAAATGAGATGAACGATGTTGATGATTAAAAAAATTATTACCTATTTTTTAGAAATTTATAATAATTGATATAACTAGTGGGTAAACTAGGTTAGTATAATATGGGTACTAAGGATCACTTTAAACAAAGGTCTAGGGACCAAAAGCCCAAGGACCAATTTGAAGCAAATTGAACCTTGACACCTTTCTTCACATTAATTTTTTTTTTTTTAAAGGTACAATGAGTGTGTTTAAAGGCTTGGGGTCCAATTCAAGGGTCCAATATCAAAAATTTGTGATTGATATGTGAGAGGATTAGGTTAATGTACCTTTGGTCTTTTCTCTCTTCTTCTTCCTTTCTTTCATGGTTTTAAAAAATTTATGTTTTCATTTCCATTTCATGCATTTGGATTGGAAGGGCTAAAAATGCACTCTTTCTGACAACCACCTTGCAAGGATCAACAATACCAACCATGTTAACTTTTAAATTGATAAAAAAAAATGGGGGAGTTGTTGTGCTCTAAACAATGTCCTCAATCCATAGATGAGTCTTCCATTGTCACAAAATTTGAACAAGGGTAAAAAAATAAATTGAAAAAGAACAAGAAATGAAGAAATGAAGAAATGAACAACGTCGGACCCTAGCTTAGACTTTGGTTCTTCAAAGCATGAGCTCTCCTTTAAGCTTTTTATTTTGGTCCATACAAATTGGTTTTCCCTCCAAAATGATGTTATGTAGGCTAAATCACAATTTGATTTGTTTTGGTCTTGGAGCCTTGTTTCGAGGCCTTTGGACCAATTTAAAGCTTTTGACCAATAGGAATGTTTGATTTCATTAGACCCTACTCTTGGGACCCTTGTTTAAAATGGCCCTAAAAAATAGTTGTAAATAAATTGCATCTAAGTTGGTGACACTTGCAACTATAATGTCTAAGCCATATTCTTTGCTTTTCATTCTTTTCATATGTAGTGTATAACTAGGTGCATTAGAATTTTTCAAGGTGTATGTGTCATTCAAAGGATGAGCCAATAAAAGAAGGTCAACTCCAAAGGCTAAAACCCAAGATGAAATAGGATTTTCTTAAACTTAATTGATTAACCTAAGCCTACCTACTTACTTCCTTAAGCATAAACCCTCTTTACCTATCCATGTGTTGACATCCTATTGACTTTAAATTTAATGTTTAAAACTTAATTATTTAATTAAAAATATTAAATAAAGTTTAAATGTGCCATGTGTCACCAAATAATTGACCTTCAAAAGATAAATGGACACAATTTATATGCCATGTGGCACCAAATATTTGGCCCTAAAAATAATTGGACACGATTAGTATGCCACATGGAATTTTATTTTTTTTGTCACGTGTCATATATTAAGACCATACAAAATGGATGATGTGGACTTTTCAAGATTAAATAAAAAAATTGAAATATCAATTTATTGTTAGAGTGACCAAATTAATTGCATGGTAAGTTGCAAATGAAGGGACATGAAGTTTGAACCAATGTTGGGTAGATATTCAAGAAATCTAAATATCTTTATTGTATATCACTTGTAAAATCTTTTGGATACCAAAAAATTGTGATATTAGATATGATATCTTGAAATTTTGTCATATATATTATCCAAAGGGGGGAAAAATTTTGAAAAATTGAAATCCATGTAGGATATCAGATCCCTGCCCGGATATGGATATGAGCATGGGGGGTTTAGGTTTAAGGTGTAAGCAACCTTGTAGGCCATTAGAGAAAAAAACAAATGGTTGCTACCCCCATTGATTTAAACCTAAAACACCTTAAAAATAGAATAAAAATGGGCTTGAATTTTAGTTAATTAGGCCCCACATCATGTTTTTTTTTCCTTTTTACTCTTTGCATTTAATGTTGTCCCTTTTCATGCTTTGCACTGTTGTTTTTCTTTGTACTCCTCTTTGCATTTTGTGTTGTTACTTTTTTTCACATTTCATGCTACTAATTTTCTTCATGCATCGATGCTCTTCTTTTTTATGTTAATGCTCCTCTTCCTATATACTATTGATCTTGTTTGTGGTTGTTGTTACTCCTTTTTATGTTTATTAGTGCTCCTTTTTGCGTGTTATTACCTTTCTTTAAATTTGTTGTTGTTCCTTTTCATGTGTCATTGCTCGTCTTCATGATGTTCCTTTTCTTTGTGCTTTTTGTTGCTTCTTTTCACACTATTGCTCTTCTTTGCATTTGTTGTTGTTCCTCTTTGCATTTGTTATTTCTTCTCTTCACGCTTGTTATTGCTCCTCTTCACACTTGTTACTATTATTCTAATTCACACTTGTTGTTACTCCTCTTTGCATTTGCTATTGGTTTTTTTCACACCAATGCTTTTTAGGTACATGCTCCTTGGTTCCTACTACTCTTAGTGCTTGATGTTGCTTTGTTAACCAAAACTTTCTGTGAACTGGTACTTTAATTGGTAATAACTAAACTAGTGAAACATGTTGAACCAATGACACCTACTGAATCAGTATTGCATAACCGAACACAACTAAACCAATGACACTTGTTGAATTAGTAGTTTACAAAACTTGAGTTGATAGAACATGTAGTTAGCAAAATAGGTAGAAGATTTTGAGAATTCTAATTGTTTGTAATAGTTTTATTACCTAGTTTCTATTAGTTGATTAAAACAAGAGTTATCAACTAGTTATTATTTGGGTGATTTGCACAAAGCATTTCAAAGTTCAAACTTAGAATATAAAAGAGGGATGGTAGGACATGAAAAACATCAAATCTTTACTTTCCATACTTACTTTATGAAATTTATAATGTACAAACTCTGATTTTTTAATATAATTTTATATTTTCACTACAAGTTAGAATACCAGTTAACATTGAATTATTTTACCTATTCAAAATTTAGGAAAAGAAATTTGCATCAAGTGGGAAACTTTTGATGTTAATTTGATTTTGTGTTTCTCTTTCATTGAAAACATGAAACCATTTTTTTAGCAATATATTTCTTGATATTATGTGAAAATTGAGTACTTGTTAATGTAGGATTTGTAAATAATTTTTGTTTTGTTAGTGTAAATGTACATCAACAGATTTCCCACAACATCAAATTTTTTGTTGTTTTGATTTTCTTTTTAATTATATATATTTTTGCATATTTATTTTTGTTTATGGTTTGTTCTGCAGGGATTGTTAGAAATTATTTTGGAAAAAACATATATTTTGAACAATTTTTTTGATAATGTTTTGTATTTCTACTTGTAATATTTTGCATCATACTTAGTTGTGCATAGGAACATCATCACATCACACAACAACTCATTGCAATTGTTTGCTTGTATTTCTCCATTCTTGAACTTGTAGAGTAGTTGTGTGAAGAATGGAAGGATTAAATGAATATGATAATCAAAGAATGCAAAATGAAGAACATGTAATATTCATAAATGAAACTAAAGTTGATCAAGTAATAGAAGAAAGAGAAAACCCACACTTGCAAACTAAAATTAATAGATTTTTAGGTATAAATGAAAAAATTAATGAAAATAAAACTAAACACATTTTGGAACAATTATAGATTCAACGAAAAAAATGGTGTCTTGATAATAGAAACATTTTATGTTGGTCTTTATATTGTGTTAATGACAACTCAAAGATAACCCTTGATATAGCTCTTCAAACCATGCATTGTCTGTTATGTCATTCCCAACACTTTTGGTAGGGAAAAATCACTTGCTTTTGCAATTTGAAGAAAGTGTGCAGTTAAAGTGTTTAATGTTGCAATTGTGTCTTCAAGTTCAATTCCCTTCCCAAAAGCTTGGTGCACACAATGTTTTTCATTACTTGGTGGAAAAAACTCAACAAACATATGTTTGGCCTTCGTTAGATGAATGTTCAAGTTATTTTGTGATTATCAATTTTGATCCCTAGATGTCCAAGGGTGCACATTATCAATGTGTTTGTCATGGTCATAATTTTTTGGGGATGTACTTGGAAACCAAATAAGTAATTATTGGTTTATTTGCAGTTGTTGAAACTATAGGACAAACATTGGCTAGAAATTTCAATGATCTTTTAGATGCATATGGCTTGAAAAATAAAATACTAACAAATGTTAAGGTTTGAGGGTTCAAATTTGAATGCATTGACCAATGCATTGAAATTTGTTGTGAAATGTAAGGCTTTAGGCTTGGAGAAAAACTTATGAAAAAGTTATGAAAAACTTTGTAGGAGGGTGGTTGCACATTAGACATTCCATGTTTTGGTGTCATAGGGGCAGTTTCTATGGGGGTACCTTTAAGTTTGGTATAATATGTGTTAAAGTTTGATTGAAATTTTTTAAAGGGACTTATTTAATTAAACTATAACTCTTGAAAAATAAATTTTAAAAATTGAAAATAAAATGCCATCATTTCATTACAAGGTGGACTTTTCAAATGATGTAAGATCTTTTGTCGCAATCCATAAAATTGTTATGGGCTTTTATTACATAGTAACATTTTTTAAACATTTTTTTCCCTAGTATGATTGTGAGGCTATTGTAAACATGTAGTAAACATTTTTTTTCCTAGTATGATTGTGAAGCTATTATAATGTTAAAATAAGGGTTTCCAATCAAGTTTAATATTTTAGTTTATTTTCTATAGGATTACCAATAGTCTAGAAGGTCCATAATTTATTGAAATGGAAAATTTGATAAATGTTATTTTGTAAAAAATGACATTATTACTCAACATAACATTTTCTAATCATAAATTGCTTTTAACTTTTCCCTTAATTGATCAAATTAAAACATGTGTCATAATTTGAAAACTTGTAAATCTAGGGTTTAAATATTTTTCCCGCCTCCTACTTTGAAATGGACTAATTTTCATTTTCAAAACATCAAATATTCACATTAAAAATGATGAAAAAGGAAAATTGTGGACACCACATGTGCCATTTTTGGTCCACCTTAGGGTGCATTCACTCAATGCTTGAAATATGTTTCTATTAACTATTTAGGCATATTTGTAGAAATGCATTACTTGGCCAAATAAATTTGGTAAAGGTCATCAAAAGTGGAACAAGGCTTGCATTGAAGTTGGTTTGAGGCCTAACAAACTAAACCTTTAGTGAAAACTAGGTTAGTTATGTTTTTAGTCATTCTGGTTTTGTTCCATTTTTGCAAGTCTTTTGTTTTTGGTTATTTTGAATTGCAAGTTTTTTTATTGATCCTAAATTTACTTCTATAGACTTACAAATAAAATTACATTGTTTCAAGAAGCATTACAAGTCAAGGCAAAAATTGTTCTTTGTTAAAATTGACAAATTGTAGTGAGGATTATTGGTTGTGTCTCTCCACCCTTGACTTGGCCCATATCTCAAATCATGATTGATGTTTTCTTTCTAGTTATGAGTGCTTTTGTGTTGAACCAATCCATGGGCATTGATTACTTTCTAATGCCCTGAATGTAATAATTATTATGAATTTAAACTTAAAAATGAATATGGAATTTCATTTAGTTTGGAGGATTTGATTGATGATGATTTTGTTGTGTCTTTGGAGTTATCATTGCTTACATCTAACATTAGGAGAAAAATATGTGGGGGTTTTAGATGGCTTTATTTTATTATTAAATAAATATGAAAAAAATAAAGCACATAATGTGTTATCCCTTGTGTCAGACCCCAAATTGAAAAAACTAAGGGAAGTTTCATTTATTATTGATTGAGAACATGGTGTTTTTATTTTTGAAGAATATGATAAACGATCCTTGTTTCCTATGCTTTTGAAATGTTACCATATCTTCCATCCAATGGAAAAATTTGGATATGCAGGTAGATATGCAATTGATGAAGAGTGCAATTTCGATATTTTTGAAGTGTTTATTAGAACTAATGAACCAACGACATAGCTAATGTTGCCTTAGAGGAATAATTGTAACAATATGAAGGTGAATTTGAGTTAGATGAACTTTTGGATTTGTAATTTTATCTTATGTATTTTTTGAGAAAAAATTGTTGTATTTTGTTGTCTAGAATGTTTAGATGTCTAATGGATATTAATGCAATGGATAGTCACCCATATTGAAATTTGACATTAGATTAAAAAAAAAATTGATATCCTTACAAGATATTAAGGTGAAAAAATAAAAATATTAACTAAAATCAATGGATAACAAATTAGTAGATAAATGGAACTAATGAATATTGAAAAAATCTTATATCCACCCAACAATAGTTTCAACCCACATATCACAAAATGAAAAAAAAAAAATCTATTTTCAAAAAAAATTTAAAAAGAGTTGAAAAATAATGTTTGTTTTTGAGAAATATCATGTTATGTTTCAAAACAACTTACGGCTTCACCTGAACCATGGTCTAATGGTTAGCCCTAGTTATATGTATTGTGGAAGGACCATTAAGCCCAAAATCTTTTGGGCATTGTTAATGGGTAGAAATATTTAAACTAGTTAGTACCATAGGCTAATAGTTACTAGGTAGACTTACCATCCCTTATCCAAGGGGTGAAGCTAATGGGATTAAGTATTTCATGTTAGTGAATGGTTGGGGGATAAACCACCCAATCATTTAGGAGATTTCTAGGAAGGGATTAGGATAAGGGTCCTATTTTCTAGAGGTCAATGTGGGCCTTGTGTGGTTTGTGGAGAAGGAGGATTAGAGGAAGTGTTGGGAGATTTTATATGCATTCAAAACTTTTGTAATTAAAGGTTGGGATGAAGGACTTTTTTGAAAAAATGTGTGTTGTACTACTAAGGAGGAAAAAGTAATGAGGAGATGTATTTGTATTTGTGTGTGATTTATTGGAAAACGATTAAAGAACTCGATGCATTTTGGTGTGTATTTATTCCATTAGGAAGTGTGGAAGGTAGAGTGGATTGCAATATGGTAATTGGGCTGTTCCTTGAGATGGTAGGTCTACACTTCCTTTAAAACAAAGATAAAAGAGGCATACCACTTGGTAGCCACTGGAGTGGTAAATTACTCCTAGTTGCCATAGGAAGGTAGTTGATAATATTTGGTGGAAAAAAAAAAGAAGGGCAAACACCAACATGTACATGTAGACTATGAAGTAATATTGCAAGCGTTAAACAATGGCTAGGAGTGGGTGTAGTTTGCTACAGATGGTAGAAAGGAGTGGGGAGGTATTATGAAGTGTTGTAGGTAAACGACATAGTCACTAAAGGACCTACATGTGTGGTTGAGGTGGGACAGTAGCCATAGGAGGTCTACAAATCCCTCCATAGCAACATTAGGATGTTGAAGGCATTGCAACAATTTGGAGAATAACTACTATTAGCTTATGATTGTTACCTATGTTGCCCTTTTCTACTTGTTTCCCCTGCCCCCTTAGATCAACTTATAAACATGATAATAGGTCTATTATGAGGCAACACGTCTATATGCAATTGCAAAACATACAACAATAAATTGCTAATTGTGTTGAGGTTTACTATGAACGTTTATTGAAACTAACAAAAGGCTTATAGGTTAGAGCTATAGATGTTTTCCTCACCACTATTTTTACAACATGTTTATTACCTTACCTAAACTTAGCAATTACAAGTTTGAAGAGAGATACCTTGATTGAGCACAAGGAAGCCGTTGTAGTATGTGAGGAAAGTGGACTTGTTAATTTACATTATAATGTTCTACTAACCACAATAAAGGTCAATATAGTAGCCAAACCAATAGTACTTGTTGTTATAGCCAATTAACATCAACATGTACCAATTGTGGTAAAATAGGTCACATTTGAGACCTGTCATAATAGGAAAAGAAAGGTACTAGTTGTATTAACCACCATAATAAAGTTTATAGAACATGTAGCAGAAACTAAAACACTACCTACTAAACCAATTAGAATACTTATTGCATATCCATGTATAATTTGTTCTAATTCAAAGCATAGATCTGGAGAATGTCCCAAGAAGATTGAAGTTCAAAACATGTTCATAACTAGACTTGTTAGTTCTAATGTTACAATAACACCTAAATTGCCTAAACCTAACAATGTGCATGTCAATGTGGTAGCTATTGTTACTACTCATAGTCAACAACTATAACAACATGTGTTAAAAACCACAACTGGTGATGTAAACCAACAACCTATGATCCCATAACATGTTACAATAGAAAAGACTTTAGAAGAAAATTTAAAGGATATTAGTATACAAGTTTTGGAGACCAACTATACTTTGAACTTGGAACAATTGTTGCAAGTGATCCTTGATATCAAACATTACATTTTTAACCCGGTTCCATCAAAACATGTTTTACCAAAACCAACAGTTACTTCAGTTGCCATGGATCATTAAATGGTAGTGATACATGTTCAAATGGGAAAAAACTTTATAAAATATGTACTTTTAGATGGTGGTTTTGGAGTCAATATCATTACAAAAAAACTAAAAGTGCAATTAGGTTTGTCACATGGCTAATCAAACCATTGTCTAATTAAAGATCTTATTATTCTTGTTCATGGAATATCTTATGCATTTACTTTTATTCTGATATAAAGTAGTGTCCTAGACTTTAGTTACTTTACATTATTAAGTGATCTTTGGCTGAAAGATGCCAAAGTGTTTCATGATTGGGGCAACAATATTATCATTATACAAGGAATGGGTACAATCATAACTATAGTTATTACAAAGAAACTTGGAAAATCAATCAAGCATCCAGAAGTGTTAGTATGTTATGATTTCCATTTTGGAATGTCCAAAAAGGAAAAAGATTTAATGTTTATTGAACCAAGATTATTTTCAATAGGAACCATATATGTGCTTGCACCAATCAGGTTAAAGTAACACATTAGTTTGATTTCATCAATAGGTTTGAATTTAGTTGAATAGGTATTTGTACCTCTCAAACCAATATCAGTATTACATGTTCAAATAGTTACACCTTCTAATACTTTCAATAAGCATTTGCTAAAAACTTTCTTCCAACCTGAAGTAAGAAAAATGGATATTAATGAAATGCCTACTTGGATAAAAGTTCAAAATCTTCACATTGTCGGTTGGGATATCACCAAAGAAAAATAATTAACCAAGATCAACAAGAGTTTTAAAAAGAAACTGTAATAGGTTAAGGTTAGCATTGATCTGGAATTTGTTGTCAAGTGGGCTTGCAAAGTTTTGACAAACTATTAAGAAAGGTGCAACAAGATTACCATTTCCAAATTTTGTTATGGTATGAGAATGATGTTGTTTGTAAGTAGTCACATGGTCAAGTATGGAACTTGGAAGGGGCATCAATGTAAATAGTGTGGAGTAGTATTGTACCTTGGAAGACTTTTGTTGTTTTGCAATTTCAACAATTATAAGTAGTGCGGAATAGTATTGAACCTCGGAAAACTTTTGTAGTTTTGCAATTTCAATAATTGCAATGACATCTTTTCAATGATTGGCATCCAACTTGGGTTTCTTTAAAAAAATTGGATCATTGTGATTGTTGTATGTTACCTTGGATATGTAGGACGTGTGGATCTTGTAAGTGCATGGTTGTAAAGGAAGCCAATTTAATTGACATGCATGTAATGTAGGTTAACCATTATCATTCAACAAAACCAACAATATAGGGTTTTCAATATTATAAGTGGTAAAAATAGTCACTTACAAATGATGCAATTGGCTTTAAAAGCAATAAAAAAGTATGGTACATGTGGACATTTTCACACTATATATGGTCAATTTTCACACTATGAGAAATTGTGTTTGTTGATACCACACTACATTGCAATTAAAGTTCAAAAACCACTCAAGTACAAATGTTGCAACAATGTCCTCTAAAGTGCAACTCCTATGTAACTACATTTTATAAATATGGTGATTTAATAAATAAATTTTCATATGAAAAAATAAGCTAGTTGTTCGATAGTTGCACCATAGTTTTAAATGTATTAAATAAATGATAATTTATATGCATCATATTTATGCATGTAGTCAACTATGTTTGACTTTTTCAGAAGTTGCATTATAGTTGTAACATGCAACTAAGGTAGGATTGTTAAAAACAAGCTACACATTGAACAAATTTTGTACAACTAATATATTACTTTCATGCATGTGATTATGCCGTGTGTTTGCATTCCTACTGTCAATGAGGTACAAACTTTGTTATTGGTTTTCAACTATGAAACCTATTTGTGCAATTGGTTGGCCACTATGTTGCAACTAAATGGCCATATACTACTAGTTGCCCACTACTATGCCACTAAATGGCCACTATTATATTACTAGTTGCCCATTACTATGCCACAATTATGTCACTACATTGCCACCTAGATGCCATCAGTTGTTATATATGTGCCAATATGGGGCCACAATATTGGCATTGTTTTACAACTAGATGGCAATTATGGTGCCACTACTTGGCCACTAATAAAGTACCACATATTCATTATCCATATAAAATGTGAATTTGTGGACTTCAAATTGGATCCCAATGCTACATAAACTACATATTAAAAACATTTATATTGGAGGTACATCAAGGTATTCAAGCTTATACATCTATAATTATTCTAAGTTACATGAGCAAGTGCAAAATTAATAATAACTGATTTTTTCACTAATAGACAAGGCTTGCATCTCGTGGAATATTTATTATATAATATTTTTAAAATAATTTACTAAATATGAAAAGACACATTGGTTGATTTTTTCTTTCCAAGATGTTTTTGGTTGTTGCTTCATATGTTTTGCATGGGTGTGGTTGATACTTTCTCAAAAGTTCACCATGTGTTGTATAAACATCAAACAATTTTGGGCCAAATGGATTTTAGTCAACATTAAAGAAAGATATAAGGAAAAGTTCATAGTTTGTCATTCAAATGTACAATTTGAGTTGAAGTAAAATGATGTTGGAAGGTGTTTGCTCTTAGATTTAGGTGGGTAATCTGTGTCAATTTGATGAGGAATGCATGAGCAATCTTTGTTGGGTTGATGTGTCTCCATGATCTCAATGTTGATGTTGAAATCTCTCTTAAAACCCTAGTTGCATTGGTTCCTATTGAGTCTTTTGAAGATATGAACCTCCATCCTAGTATTATGAAAGACATTGTTTTTCATTCCTACATCACTCTTGCTCCCATTCAAGCACAAGCTCTTCATGTGGCTCTTTCTGGTCGTGATGTATTAAGATGCATTAAGACATGATTTGGGAAGACAATTGCATTTGCTCTACCTCTCATCTAACATTGTTTGGCCCAACCACCAATGCGGCAAAAGGATGGACCTATGGTTTTGGTTCTTGCATTAACAAAGGCTGTGCAACAAATTAAAAAAGAGGTCAAGGTTTTCGTTCAATTTGTGCAAGGCTTCAAGATTACAATTGTTGTTGGAGGTACAAATATGCATGATCAAAGGTTGGAGTTGACAGGAGGAGTTGAGGCAGTGGTCGCTACCCCTGATAGATTCATTGATCATCTTCAACAAGGGAACAACTATTTTTCTAGGGTTTCATATGTGGTCCTGGATGAGGTGGATCAAATGCTAGACATGGGATTTGAACCCTATATTTAGGGGATAATGCAAACTTGCTGAAGATACACCAATCTCTATTTTTTAGTGCAACTATACCTAAGGAAATTGAAGTGCTTGCTCAAAAGTATTTGTCACAACCCATTTGAGTAAAGGTTGGAAGAGTAGGTAGTTCAACAGCAAATGTGAATCAAACTCTTGAGAAAGTTAGTGAAAAGGAAAAACTTGATAGACTTTTTGCATTGCTTGTAAACCGGTTTTCTCAAGCACATGATATGAATCAGGTTCCTTTGTTAGCAATAAATTTTGTAAAGAGGAAGGCTAGATGTGATGAAGTTTCAATTTTTTTGGTTGAGCAAGGATTCAAAGCCACAACTCTACATTGAGGTCAAAGCTAGAGTGAGAGGGAAGCTGAGCTTTTCGAGATTTTAGAAGTGGGACCACTAACATACTTGTGGCAACTAATGTGGCCTCATGAGATCTGATGTTATAGGTTTGGTCTATGAACTTTATAAATACCATCTCATGTTATAATCATCTTGTAGATAGAGTTGAAGGATGATGTTCACAAACATTGTCAAAACCTTCCAATTTGAAAGCTTCTTAATCATTTAGGTGTTGCCCATGTGGTCAACTTGGATCTTCCAAAGACCATGGAGGATTATGTGCATATAATAATTGGGAAAACAAGGCGTGCATGGACTTCATGTCATGCCACATCATTCTATACATATAAAGACCTTTTATTGGTTGCGCAAATCAGGCGAACAATCACATATGTAGAATCAGGAAACACAATGGCATTTGCCATTAGAAAAGTTGCAAGAAGAAAGGAAAGAGAAGAGGTGGCAACATTTCAAGAACGAAGGTTTGCTTTTGTAGGAGTGACACAAATTGGTGGCACAACAATAAGGGTGGATGATAGATATAAACACATTATCACCCCCTCTATTGACACCAATTAGAAAGGTGAAGGTACAATTGACAACACATGGGAAGATTGATTCATGGTATGCTTGATTTTTGCTTGTCAAAAGCTTTAGAACCTACATGTTAGTCCCTATTCCTTGTGCTAAATATGAATAATAGTCAAGAGCTCTAAAGGCTACCATACACTAAAAGAAATGTGGTCCATTTTGACGATGTTTTTATAACTACTATGCGTGTAATGTCCAAACCAATTGATTTTACGACTAGAAGTGTGTTAGTTCTATGTGTCCGTGTAGTTGCAACTTGTTGTAGTTGCATATGTAACTACAACAAGAGTTGAACCAAATTTTAGTTGTAGATGTGACTATAACTTACAACTAATATGATTTTCATTGAAAATGTAGATGAAAAATGAACAATGTCATTCAATTTTAATTGCATTCATCAATGAATGATAACGTAGTTGTTTTTGCAACTACAAATGAAAGGTTTTTCAACTACAATAATATATTCTACCACATGAACAAAGAAACATAGACCACATATGGCAAACTTTGTTATTTCAATTGGACAATTATCCCTTCAATGTACCCATCCATGGGTATACTTTGCAATTATCTATGGGTCTTCCATGATATAATTTCTAATATCTAATAGTTTGCTAGAAAAGGCTATTATAACCTAGTTGGTAAACTAAGTTAATTAAGTTTAATAGGTTACATTAAACTAAGTAGGCCTATGTACATTGGTAGCTTAGCCTAGCTTGCATACTTAATTAATTGGCCTAAGTTATCTATAGGTAATAGTAGGCTAGTTTATTAGGTGTAGCTAATAGGCTAGGCTATGAAAGTTAGACCTAGTTAGGCTAGGTAAGCTAGGTAGGTAGTTGGTAGGTTGGGTCATTAATTAATTGGTAAACTAGATAATATGTAATAAGTAGGAATATAAGTAGTAGGTAGGTTTATTACTTTGTTGTGTGAATATGTGATCATGTTTTCATATTAATTAATTAGGGTAGGTACTTAATCAATTAATTAGTTAGGCTAGGTCGTATGTAATAAGTAAGATACGTAGTAGGTAGGTAGGTAAGCTAAGCAAGAGGCATTTTATCTCGTGGATATGTCATAATGTTTTTTATTAATTGATAAAATATTTTGTTATGTTAAACAATTAGTTTATTAAATGTAGGGTAGGTAAGTAATTTATTAAGTAGGCTAGGTAGTAGATAGCAGGCATGTAACCTAGGTAGTATGTAATAAATATGATAGGTACTAATAGGTAGATAGGTAAGCTAAACAAAAGGTATTTTATTTTGTGGATACATCATAATTTTTTTGTATTAATTGATTAATTAATTAGCTATGTTAAACAATTTATTTATTAAATGTGGGTTAGGTAATCAATTTAATAGGTAGGCTAGGTAGTAAATAATAGGTATGTAACCTAACTAGTATGTAAATAGGATAGCTATTAGTAGGTGGTAGGTAAGTAGGTTATATGTTAAACAAGAAGTATTTTATTTTGTGGATATGTTGTAGTGTTTTTGTATTAATTGATTAATTAATTAGCTATGTTAAAAAAATATTTTATTAAATGTAGGTTAGGTAATAGATAGTAAGTGTGTAGCCAAGGTAATATGTAGTAAGTAGGATAGGTAGTAGGTAGTAAATAGTTAAGTAATAGGTATCTTATTGTGTGAATGTGTCATGATGTTTTTATATTAGGGTATTAATTAATACAGTAGGTTAATTTGTAGGTAGTAGGTAGTAAATAGGACAAGTGGTAAATAGTTAATGAAAACAATAAATATTTTCTTGTGTGAATATGATAATGTTTTTGTATATGACAAAGGACGTGGTAGTTTTGTAATGTTGTAATGTTTACCTTTCATTAGAATTGTCCCATATCTTTTGTCTACAACTTCAAACTTGTAAAGTATACAAGTAGGTGAAGGAATGGACTAGGTTCATGGTATGCAGTATAAACATAATGCATGTGCCAATTGGGATGAGCCAATAGGCTTGTCCCCAACAAAATAAATAGGATCCTACCTACCTACTTAGCCTATGCTAGCTAGCCTGTTCTATCTTAGCCTAACTTAGAATAGATTGCATGTTATAGTTTAGCTTAGGATAGATCAAAAACTAAATAATGAAGATAATTAATTACTATAAGTATATTAATTTATTGTTATAATTATAACGTTTAATTACTATAATTAAAATTACGAATTATTGTAACTATAATAATTAATTAATGTAGTTATAATATTTAAATACTAAATTTTATTATTAATTGATTTAGTTATAATATTTAATAATTATAATTATAATATATATTTTTTGAACAAATGGAAAATTGCCACATGTTTTATGGCCATTGGTTTTTATAATTTACTACGTGGTTAAATCTTAACCACTCATCAATGGCACATTTGGTAGCATGTGGCTATCCCAAATGTAGTTGCAAATTGGGGTTCCATGTCATACCAAAGATCATCTGTGGCAATGGATGAAATTTTTTGGCCTAACCATAAGGTTTACAACTAGGCTTTCAACTTCATGGCCATGTCATGTCTTTTGTGACAAACTATCTTATGGCATTTGTCCAAGGTTATTTTTAGTCACAAGTGTCCATTACAACTATAAATGAGTCACAAATTCAGTCGTTGATTTCAAATTTCTTTTAGTGATATTGCCTTTAATGCAAGAGAACATTCATATAACATTTCGAGGCTTCCATCTATAGAAACTAGTGCATTTTAACTTTCTCCATGTCCAAGTGTTGTATGGCATTTGAGGATGTATGAAGAATATTTGAGTTGCAATCCTATACAAACATATGCATTGTTCATTGACTTGTATATATGTTTTGTCACCAGTAATGATAGCTAGCAATGCTTTTACAAGTGATGACAATCTAGTCACTAACATTCATGATGAAAATGATGGTTGGATACTTTGTGAAGAACACTCACAAGGTCATGAGCACACACATTCTTGTTGTGTTTGTTTTGGTTTGGCAAATGTAATGGTCACCTTGAAAGTATTATCGTGGATTTTTCTTTGCAATATCATATATGTGTGTTCTGCCAACATGCAAAAAAACTATGTTTTGGAATAAGAGGTTAAAATTTCCATATTTTTTCACGTGGGACTACATGGGAGAAGGCTTATTAACATTTATTCTCTATGATACTAGGATTTTAGGGGAATTAGTATTAGTCCATTTTTGACCAATGACAGGTTGCAAATGGAGTATATGGTGAAGTTTATCATTGGAGGATAGATAGGCAAAATCTCATGGCTCTAATGTCAAGTGGCAGTGGTATGATTGCAACCTATTCATTGGCAACTTGGAAAGAACCATATGCAATAACCTTTAATTAAATCTTGAAGTGACAATTCTCCCCATAGCTATTAGACTCTCACATAGGTATCACAACTCTCACCTAACTATCAAAACTTGGTGCACAAGAAACATTAATTGAAAGCAAAATACCCCTTATCCTTTGCCTTCTTTTAATATCACCTTCTTCCATTTATCCATGTTAATTTTACTTTTCTTTCTCGATGGTGCTTTCCAATTTTGAAATATTTATGGTTACATGGTGTACCTAAAGGTATGGACCAAGCCTTGTGAAGATAAAAGATGCAAGATTATTATTTGGATTGAAAAACTCATGGTTTTTTATGTCATTAAAATCCAATTGAGTATTGGAGACAACAAGGTCCTTGTGGCATGTCCATTTTGCTTGTTGCTACTAGGTTGTGTTGCTTGTTCTAATAGGTTGTGTTCCTTGTTTGTTGCTAGGAAATCCATGATCCATATTCCATGAAGCAACACCTATAACACTAATTAGAGGTTTGAAAGCATTTGTTGCAGGAAGTTGGCCCTGGAGGTAACCGAAATGCGTAATATGCAACATCATTGTAAGATACTCCAAGTACTTCATGTCCTATTGAAAGGTGTTATTAAAATTGTAAGGAGACCTCGAAAATCACAATTTTATGTAACCATTTACCCCAATTAACAACTATCAATTCTTGGTCTAAAGATCATTGATATGCTACTGAATATGTATACATAATAATTAATGAGGGGCCAATCAATGCAGTTCTTTCAACCCAGAAAACCAAAAAAAAAACCCTTAACACGCCCATGAGTTATTTAATAAAAGAGGTGAATAAACACCTTATTATTTTAAAAATAAGTACGCCCAATTTATAATGGGGGTATTAGCCCAAGCCAAAAATGATCATGAACTTTTATGGGAAAAGAAATTCATGCATCCAATGGGAAGGCCCAAGCATGCACTCAAGGTGCCTTGCTTGTTTTCCTTTTAAGTTTGAAGGGGAAGGATTTTTTTTCATTTTTTGATGGTTCCCAATGTGTTCCCAATGGGTTTCTATTAGGTTCCCAATATGTCCCCCTAGTTTATGATGGGGGTAGTTAGCCCATGTTGAAAATGGTGACATTTAATTTTAGGAATACAAATTTCATGTAGCCAATGAGAAGGCTTAGCATGCATTCCAAGGGGATTTTTTTTTTGCTTTTTGGTTTTGGGTGAAAGGTCGGGGTGTGGGATTTTTTTTTATGTTCTCAATGTGTTCACATCAAGTTCCCAAGCATTCCCCAAGGTGTTCCCCATAGCACCTCAATTTTATCCCATATTGTTTGACCACAATTCAACTTCCTTCAAACTAAAAAAAATTGCCAAAGGGTAAGCATATGTATGCTTCTATTTTGGGAGTGTTCAATTTTCCAAAAACATTAGTGATGAGCCAATCAATGTGACTCTTTCGTGGAAAGAAAAGAAAAGAAAAAACTAACTATCTAATTGTGGCACACTTCCCCTTTCTAATTAATAGAAGAATGAATAAGCACCTTCCCTTTATAAGCCCCCCAAAATCACAGAACATTTGTATTGGATTGTTGTTTACTATAATAAATTCTATAACATTCTTTATAGCCAAGTTCAACATGAGCTAGTTCAACAATCCATTATTGAATATGTAATTATTAATTTTCAAAAACTCCATTCAGCACCCAATTTTAAATTATTTTTATATTTGACAAAAAATGTAAACAATTTTTGAACATTTTGACAATGACAAAAGATCACCCACCTTCAGTTGACATGCATAGGTAATTAAAGGGTGGGAGGCCTAATGGTCATTAAGCAATTTTCATGAATTTGTTTGTGCAAAAACTTTTTGTATTTTCAAAATACTCCTTACATTCAAAACATATTATTTTTCTATTTATTTATAATTGAGATGAATGTTGATACATATCTTTGTTATTTCATAGAAATGAGAGCTTGGGCAATTGATAAATGTCTACATTTATCAATAAATGAAATACATATATTCAAAGTGTCTTACCCATTTTATACATATTTTGAAGGTTTTTTTAGGGGGCTGATTTATTTGTAAATTTTTATTACAAATTTATCTTCAAAGTAATTTCTAAATACCTTATTTTGAACTAACATCCTTTTCTAACAATGTATAAGTGAATTCCCCCTATTAACAATTGTCCTTTCTTGTGCATTTTTAACATCAACACTATCACATTTTTTACCATTTCTTGAACTACAATTATAAATATTCTCGAATTTTTTGCATTTAGCTATGAATTCCAACATTTTGTATTCATATTTAACAAATTTTCATTATTTTGCAAATAAAAGTGCTTAGAAATTTTTATTTTTTTGTTTGTAAGAGTTTTGGTTATTGCCAATTTTCACAAGGAGAAATCTAAGCTACCTTCTATTAAATCATAGATAATCAAATTTAATTAATAATCACTTGTGAGAGGATGGAATCTTTAAATTGCCCACTATAGCACAAGTGGTCTGCCTACCAAAACAAATAAATTAATTCAATATAAAACCACCTTCAACTTTCAAGTGTGAATAGAAGAACTTTGAAATGGAAGGTTGAATAAAAAGTGGTATCCATTTGGGAGCACCACTTCACTTACCCAAAAAATCAAAAATTATCTAAAGTCTAGACTCCAAAGACTCCAAAGCCTTAAATCTAAGCTCCCACATAAATAAAAAAGCACCACGAATTTTTTTCAAACTCCTTGTAATAATACAAGTCACAAAAAATTTGGAAGGATGTTCTAGGTTCTTATGACTCCCATGGTTCACTTGTTGGGTATGCACCTAATGTTGTTTTCTTCACTTATCTTGGAGTGAGAAAATTTAACTTGGGATCAAAGAAGACAAGATGTGGTTTTTGACTTGTTGCCATGAAACATCTAGCATTAGATTTGGACAAACCCAACACCAATAATAGCTTGTCAATGGCACTAGTATGGGGCACTTGGCACATCTGCCATTTCCCTAAATGGTTTTCTTGCAAGTGTCTATCTCCTGCTTCAAGTGTCTAAAAATTAGATTAACAAGTCAAACATTAGAATCCCATATGTGTTATGCATGCATAATCTTCTTTCTATTTCCATTATGAGATCCTTTGACATTATACTACAAGACTTTGAAAAAGAATTCCATACTCTATAGTTGGAAATTCTTGAAAAAAGTCCTTAGACATGTGAGGTTTTTTTTCCTTTTTTTAACACATGGGTAGAAATGATGGACTTATCACCCTCCAAAACAAATCTAATGAACTTGCAGCCCTTAAAAAACCTTTGCCATTTATAGCTCAATAATTAAGCAAGAGTGTCCTTTTTCTCCATTTCCATTGCTTTTCATTGTGAATAATGTGTAGGATTATTTATTGGAATGAAATGCAAGCTTTACTGGGTTGTTGATAATAGATTTAAAAACCAAACAAGACGCAATCAATACGAGGAACAAATAATTTGGATGATACATTCTTCCAACATTTCTCCTTAAAGTAGAAGAAGAAAAATTCTAAAGAAAACCCATAGAAACCTACCTTTGATGGAAGATGATTTTGAAGGATTGCATAAGTTTGGCCTCTTTCCCCTTTTTGTTATTATAGCTAGAAATAGGCTCAAAATTCAACTCACCTTCAAGCACCTTCAACAACAATAAAGAAGTAGAACCCTTTATTGTGAACCTTTGTTATGTTCTTCAATTATTCCTTGTCAATCCTGTAAAACAAAAAAAATCAAATAAAAATATCAAGTACCAAATCAACAAATCATTTAAAAAGACAATCATTTGGAGAAACATAATCATGTTACCTCTCTTGAATGATCTCAAATTCTGTAAAGCCAAAAAAATGGAGGTTATCAAACAACAATTTTAGCAAATCATTTAGCAAGAAAGCATAGAACAATTGTTAACCTTGTTGTCGTATTTTTCAATCATCATCTCCCATTCATCATTTTGGAAAGCAAAACATGGAGCACACATCAAATTAATAATTTTATAAATCATTGAAGAAACAAACAGACAAATAGACAAACACATCAATTTACAATCCCTTTGGTGCAAGTCTTGATGAAGTTCTAAAAATAGATTATTCATCAAGAGTTAAAACACAACAAAAAAAAGGTAGATAATAAGAGTGGTGAACAAAAGCTTGAAAAAATGTTTGAGGAGTTCCATCACCCCCCCTTTTTGTCATAGATTTTTTTTCTTCTTCTTCTATTTGCGTTTTCCACACAAAAAGTGTGAGCCATGGATTATGATTCAACAAATTGTTAAGCTTTAGTTCCATCAGTTACTTTAGTAATAATGATTTGAATCCTTATAAATCACCAAGTAGTAATTATTATTAGTTGAATTAGCCTTTGAATATTTCCAAGCGTAAAGAACTTTTGTATTTAAATTGATGCAATGTTTAGTTAGTTTTAGGACCTAATAACCTTTTTAAGTGCATTGTTTTTTTATGTTGTAGAGAGGTGAAAGGGGATGTAGAATTAAAGGTGATTTTACTGATATATTGGGAATAGAAGCCTATAATTAACATTAACATTTTGCCATGACAATATTAAATTACTTGTAGGATAATCTTCAAGCACTAATGATGTACTTGTAATATTTTTAAGATGCAATCCTAATATTTCCTTATTCCGTCTTCACTTCTATATGTTGAAGATTATGATGTAGATGTTAGAAACATAGATAATGGTGTGGTAGATATTTAAAACAATGTGGTAGATAAGTGTTGCAAGCAATCAAAGACATAGGTAGATTTGAGATATGTTAGTACCACGAACATGTTAGAATAAGGAAGGAAAGAAATAGTTATCCCATATGGTTTGTCAATGTTGTGGTACATGGAAGGGAATAAAGAGCAAGGTTGGAGAGGAATTGAATATCTCACTCCAAGCATTGTTCACATACTTGTGTGTTCTATGTGCTTGTGATTGCTCTGATACCACACAATCTTTCCTCTAATCCTAATACTATCAAACTCTTGAATAAAATCAAGATTAAATTAATTATTAACATTTTCACCTGAGTAGCCTTGAGTGAATTACAATTTAGTTAATGACTTAAGGGGAATAGATCATAATTGCAAAAAATCCAGAATGCGACGAATAGTGCGAACTAGGTATTCGGATCAATGCTCCATGGGAAGGGGGTTGATTGGGCCTCATAACCAACGATAATGACCATAATCGGGAACCCAAGTTCGATAATGAAGACGAACATCGTCATCTTCACATCGACATTCTTCGAACCTTTTTGGCGCAATTCCACAAGCAGGAACAAATTCTAAATAAATTGCTAGGGCATGTGGGTTAGGAGACAATCGATGATCCCATGCCGAATGATCAACTCAAGTGTGCACCATTCTTCTAGATAGTTCTTCTTTGCGTGACCGTTAAGAGCCATTCACATCAAGCGACAGTTCTTCAAGTTATTCCTTTTCTATGGGTGCAACGGGAGAATCCGAGGGCGTAGCAACATCATCCGTGCTAGAAATACTATTCATTTCTAATTCCCAACGGAGATGAATGTGTTAAACATTCATCAAAAGGATGAATAATATTCTCATTCTTATAGTAGTTAGGTTAGGTTGAATAGTGGTGGCTAGGGTTTTAAAATGAAAATTACTTAAGGCTTGGCAATGGCTAGGGTTAAGGTTTGGCAGTGGCTAGGGTTAGGGCTTGGCGGCGGCTAGGGTTTGGTGGCGGCTAGGGTTAGGGCTTGACAGCGGCTAAGGTTAGGGTTAGGCGGCGGCTAGGTTAGGGTTAAATGGCGACTACTTTAAGGTTTGGAGATAGTATATAGTGGAGTGTTCTTGAGTGGTCTTTCATTCTCTCCTTTCATGGTTTTAATGCACATAGAACCTTCAAGCCTTGTTAGATATTGTAAGTCATAGTTTTGTGATTGTAGTATTTGAAGCATACAACCTTTGTAATCTTTTTGTTATTTAATAAAATTGTTTCATTTCTTGTTTGTTTTCAAGTTGTTTCCAATAGGTTATGGGCCCACACCAAGCAAGAGAAAGGGCATTGTATTAGAACAAGAAGTAATCAAGGGTTTAGCTTGTATAACATAAAAAGGGAGAATCCTTTTGAGCAAAGGCTTTGAATTTGCAAGGTTGTAAAGAAAGTAATAGTCTTTCCAAGTGAGTGGGAGGTGTGAAAGAGATTTCTTCAAAGTGTTGTAAGTTTTTCAAGTGTGGAAAAACTTGTTTTTAAGTTTTTGAAAGTATTTGCTTGTACAACATAAAAAGGGAGAATCCTTTTGAAGGAAGGCTTTTAGTTTGCAAGGTTGCAAAAAGAGTAATAGTCTTTCCAAATGAGTGGGAGGTGTGGAAGAGATTTCTTCAAAGTGTTGTAAGTTTTTCAAGTGTGGAAAACTTGTTTTTAAGTTTTTTGAAAGTATCAAGTTTCAAGGTGAAAGTGTTTGGAAGAGAGTTCTTCAAGTTGTTGAAAACTTCAACTTTCAAGTTTGAGAGTGTTTGTACTTTTGTGTTCAAAATGTCTTCTTTTCAAATGGAGTCCTTGAAAGTCATGGAGAAGTTTGATGGTGGCAACTTTCACCTTTGGAAGTTCAAAATGCGCATGATGCTCTCTAAACATGGGCTTCGGAAATTTGTTGATGGGAGCGCCACCTTGCCAAGTGAAGAAGTTACAAGTGTCGATTACAACGAGAAGGAGATGAAGGCTTTTGCATTGCTTTGTGAACATCTCACGAATGCCCAACTTGCACACATTTAATATTGTGACAATGTGAAAAGTGCGTGGGAAACTCTTTGTGGTGTCCATGAAACTAAAATAATTGGTAACAAGTTATTCCTTCAAAGGAGATTCTTCACCATCAAAATGCAAGAAGGAGATGACATGCTTGTGCACATCAACACGATGAAAGCCCTTGCGGACCAACTACGTTCCATCGAGGTGAACATTACGGATGAAAATGTTTACATGGTACTCCTCATGAACCTTCTTCCATCCTTTGATAACTTAGTCACAAGCTTGGAGTCCATGTCCACAAAAGATATAGACCTTCAATTCATTGTAGCAAGGTTGTTTCATGAAGTGTCAAAAAGAAAAGAATGTGAGAGTTCCGAAACTACTACTTTAGTAAACAAAACTCACAAGTCAAATGAAAAACTTTGTTTCTATTGTAAGAAACGTGGACATTTTGTGAAAAATTGTTTAAATAAGAAAAATGATGAAAAAGAAAAAGTCAATCAAGCTTGTGAAGACCATGAGTAAGTGTTTGTTGCCGCATTGAGTGCTAATGATCATACCACGTATGATTGGATTGTTGATTCCGGTGCAACGCAACACATGACATTCCAACAAAAATGGTTTACCACGTATGAGCGCATTTCCCCAAGGAGGGTGTTCATGGGCGATGACACTGTTTTGGAGGCCATTGGCAAGGGGAACATCAAATCCACAATGCAAGCGGGAGGCAAAATGTCACACACAACCATCACCCAAGTTCTTCATGTTCCAAAAAGGAAGAATAGTTTCTTTTCCATGAGTAAACTCATTTTCGAAGGTTTCAAAGTGGAGTTTGATAAAGATGGTTGTAAGGTTAACGAAGCTCAAGGAGTTGTTGTGGTGGAAGCACGAAGGGACAAGAACTTGTACCTTTTTAATGTGAAGGTGCAAGGACACGATGCACATTGCAAATTCTTTGGATGAAGGTGCAATGCTTTGGCATGAAAGATTTGGCCATTTCAACATGGCAAGGCTTAAAGATTTGGATGCCATGGTGAATGGCATGAATTTGAAAAAAATGCCATTGCACCATGTGTGTGAAGCTTGTATTGAAAGCAAACATCAAAGGACATCTTTTCCTAAAGATGAAACGACAAGGGCTTCCAAACTTTTGGAACTTATGCATAGCGATGTGTGTGGACTAATGAAGACCACATCTCGTGGTGGAGCACGATATTTTGTCACCTTCATCGATGATTTTTCGAAAAAAACTCATGTTTACCTTTTGAGAGCAAAAGGAGAGGTGTTTGACAAATTCAAGGAATACAAGGCCTTGGTGGAGAATCAAATCGACATGAAGATCAAAACTTTGAGATCGGACAACGGAGGAGAATTTGTGTCCAAAAAGTTTGACAACTTTTTGCATGAATGTGGAATCCAACGATAAACAAGTGCACTTTACACACCCCAACAAAATGGAGTTACAGAACGAGCCAATAGGACCATCATGGAATGCGTTAGAAACATGATTCGTGCACAAGGTCTTGACTTGGAATTTTGGGCCAAAGCAGTGAACATGGCGGTTTACATCAAAAATCGATGCCCAATTCAGGCTCTTGAGTCAAAGACCCCGCAAGAAGCATGGACCGGTAGAAAGCCCGATGTATCTCATTTGAGAATTTTTGGTTGCAAAACTTTTGCTCACATTTCTGATGAAAAGAGAAGCAAATTAGAGTCCAAATCCATGCCTTGTGTTTTTTTAGGGTATTGTGAAAGGACCAAAACATATCATTTGATGTTTGTAGAAAACAAAAGGATCATCAAGAGTCGAGATGTTGTGTTTTTAGAAGGGACAAAAAAGGTAGAAGGTGTTCATTATAATAGACCCCTTCCAAAACAAGTACAACATGTTGTTGTAGATGAAGTCGTGAATGATGATGAACTTGTCAAGGATGTCAATCCTATATCTTTGAACGAAGGATCAGTAGAAGGCGTGGAAGGTGATGAATCTACATCAAACTTTTTTTCGGAAGAAGAATTTGCTACACCACGAGATGAGGGTTTGAATGTACCACAATAAGATGGACGAAGAGAAACATCACAAACTTGCCCCCTCCTTGTATGAGTGCTTTTACAACACCTTAACAATATGTTCAACGTTCAATGTTGATACAATCATTGATATGATGTTAAGGTGACATTGTAACAACATGTATTGAAATGGCATTGATATAATACTAAAATATTTGACATCTTATCAATGTTAGTCCAATGAAAAAAACATGATCAACATTGGCACAACATACATTAATGTGTCATCAAATTGATGCCTATATGTTGAAGATTCAATACTGATATGACAATTGATACAATATGTTGATGGCATCATAACAATATGTATTGAGTTAGCATTGGGATTGTTTTGACATAATTTACATTTTTTCAACACACATTCAATGAATAAGATCTTATCAATGCTGAGACAACACAAGTTGATTAGCTATTGAATTGTCATTGTCACAACCTTCATAAAAGTGAATTTTCAATGTTGTTGCATATCACATAAAATCAACACAATAAAAATGTTAAAACAGTGGTAATTATCACAACATTAACACAATCCTATGAGATGATGCAATATCAAATGAGCAAGTAACAAGCGTTGATTCAATATAAATCAAATCTTGTATTTGATAAATGTTGAAACAACTAGTAACATTATTTTAACATTGATTCATAACAAATCAATACAACAATTAATTTATATTGTTCTATATAAATTATATAAAATATACCCCAGGGGGTGTGCTCGGTGCGTACCTAGTGTGAGGAAGACAATTTCCAATTTCTTTATTTTTTCATTCCTTTTTTTTTTCTCTCTCTCTCTCTCCTCCCCTATTTGCACTGCACTGTGCGTCTTTTTGTACCCGTTCCTTTCTCTTCGCTCTGCTTTTCTTGGAGCTCACGCAGTTTGCATTTTGTGTTGCGCGCTCGACGACGAGAATGTAGAGCTCGTTGCAAGTTTGTATTTTGACGAGACAGAGAGAGTTCTATTGTTAGTTTTTTTGTGTTATTGTTGTTGTTGGCAGTAATGGCGGATCCGCCTATGTTAGTTCCTCCGAAGATGGTGAAGTCGGAGGATTTGCATCACCATGCGTTGGAGCAGCTTCCTAGTCTCGCTTATTGTATCAATGACAATCCTCGATGGGGTGAAGAAGTCATGATTCGTTCTTGGCAGATTTGTGTTTTGTTGTCGTGTCTGGTTTTGCTTTGTTTATGTTGTGAAGATGGTGCTCTCTTGGTGGTGGAAGCTTGGAAAAGAAGTAGCACAATTTTTTCTTGTGTACAGAGTTGGTTTTGTAAAGAGATGAGCTGCTGCTGCTGTTGTATGAGGTTCTTTGTTTGTTTGTTTGTATTTTCCTGGTTGTGATTTGGAAGAAGTTGCCGGTTTTTGTGTGCAGGAGAAGCAATCATCTTAGGTTTCCAGCACTACTTCACCATGCTTGGGACGACAGTGCTGATTCCATCTCTTGTCATTCTTAATATTAATGGACACTCGGTATGTTCTTCTGGAGAAACACTCACAAAGAGACATAGAAAAGAAAGGTTTAGAAAGATCTTGATCTTCTTTTTGTACTTTCTTTGCCATGAAATACGCGTCAAGAAGCTCTTCTTTGCTACTGCTTTGTTGTGGTCTGTTTTGTGCGGACACTGTGGTAAGATTGTTTGTTGTTGTTGTTGTTGTGTTTTCTCTGTCTGTCTTGTTTGATGCAGAGTGATTTAGCATGAGTTATGCAGAGCGCGCTTTTTGTTTCCGGGATCAATACTTTGTTGCAGACTGTACTGGGTTCAAGATTGCCGATAGTTATGGGAAACTCCTTCTATTTTCTACCGTCACGCTTTCCATCGTCAATGCTCCTCATACCGTCGACATTCCTGACCCGCATGAGGTAATAGATCATCCACCTCTTATAGTAGCACACACTCCCGGAACCTCCGACTTGAGGAATTCTCCATTCAACTTGTACTTCTGCGGTGTCTCTCTCTCTCTGTGTCTCCGTGCCTTTGAAACATTAATAACAAACGAGGATTTTTTTCCTCCTTTCGCTTTCCAGAGATTTCGACACGCAATGAGAGTGACACAAGGAGCTTTCATCACAGGTTCAGTGCTCAACATCATACTCGGATTCAACGGCCTATGGGGCATAGCTAGCAGGTAATGAAAGCAGGTTGCTTGCTTACTTGCATCAAGGTTTCGAATATGTTGCCTTAGACCGAATTGTTCAAGCTCACTGGCTAGGTCATCATCATCATTTATGCCTAAAATCCGGTTGAAACACACAGTTGAAGAATGTCTTTCCCATCCATACAAACAAGTCCTATCAACTTTTCTTCTCTCTCTCATTCTCTCTTTCTCTCTGAGATTTCAGTCTCCAGCCAGGAATCATGCATAGGTGATGAAGGAAAAGTGGAGTATCCATCCAGCAGGAGGTCTCTGCCTCTCTCTTTATGTGTCTCTCTGTCTCTATCTCTCTCATATGTGTGAGAATGAAGATTTTAGGGTTCTGACCATTATGAAGGCTTTCCGATAACCATGTGGGATTGATCACACATGCTACGGATTTGTCACTGCGTTTTTCTTTTATCATACTTCACAATTGAATCATATTTCATCTGAAGGTGTTGTTGGGGTGCTTTGGTTGCATGATGTGTAGGTGTTGCTGGACTGTGGAGCTGTGCAATCAGATGCTCTCACAGTGGATTGCCTGGGTTCACCAGAGCAAGTATAAAAGATCTCTTGATTAAAAAAAAAACCTTAACTTCTCTCCAAATACACAAAGAATGTTTTGGTCTGGCCCATGCACACATCTCTATTACCTGCCACAAATGCCATCACCTTGCAGTATAGCTCTTGTTGTCAGTCATAAGTGCATGCATGCATGACCAGCTCTACTACAATTCATCACATTTTTCTATTAGAAGCTTCTTCACCACCCCTCTCATTGCTGCAGAAAGTTGTGTACATGCTTTCTCATTGAGGTTCTGGGTTCTGGTGGTGAGAGAGTTTGATTCAGTTTATGACATGTGGGAATTGTTGTTTCAATCTCTTTTGGGTTTCAACAGTACTCTTGTACTGCAGTTGTCAACCGCACGGCTCTGTTGGCAGTTGAGGTGGAATGGCTCCAATCCATCAAGGCAAATCTTGTGGTAATAGTTGCATGTTCTGATCTTCAATTAAGTGAAAGGAGTTGATCCAAAGACAGATTGAAGCCAAGTTATTGATGTTAGCTTTTTGTTCCACAGTCAGTATGGAGGTTCTGACAAATGGGAAATAGTTGAGTGGGAATTTTTGCTATTTTGACCCTGTGGCTTGTATGTGAAGGTGTCAGATATTGTTCCTATAGCATGTAAAGCTGCAGCACAGGTGGGCATTCCATCTGTATGTGTCAGTAACTTCAGGTACCCTCCTGTCTGACCTCACCATGCAGCTCAGTCAGGTCTTCTTGCATGTCAAGGCTACATTTTGTATCTCCCTGTAAGAAGAGCTTTTAGTAGTCTTTGAAAACTCTAGACTTCCCAAGGGTACTCACTGTTCACATGATGGTCAGAGCATTGTTCTACTGAGAAACATCAACATTGAGCTGATGTAAACTGTCTTTCTTGAAAAAGTGGGTGTCATTGTGTCTGGCAGCTGGGACTTCATTTATTCAGAGTATGTCACATGGCTGGGAATGATCACCGCTCCATTGTTTGGCAGGTTAGCCTTTGGCTTCAAGAGTCATTGAGTGAAACACTAGTAGTTTTGCTGCTTAGGTTGTTGAGAGAACTTCTTCTTCACAGTCAGCAGACTGTTGAATGATGATGGGTATCTGTGTAGCATGTCACATGGCATCCACTATGCAGTCATGAATGAGTTAAAAATTTATCTCTTTCCTAATCATTAGTTCATTGTTTTGTAGGCTTTTATGATGAGCAAGTTTCTTCCACTAAAGATCAAAGTCTGAAACATGGCAAAAGATTGTGAATGGGACAGATTGCAGAGGACTACTCACATGCTCTTTTTGTTGTTCGGCTTCCAGGCTACTGCCCAAGTATGACATCTTTCTGCAGTTGTGAAGTTTTATAATCTTGCTACTGTGGGGGACAATCCCTCACACATCCTCTCTGCAAAGTCCATTCGGCATGGAACAAGTCACTAACTTGACAGTGTTTTGGAAATGCTTCCAGTGCCAGCATTTCGGGATGTTATTGATGTGCCTATGATAGTACGTAAAGTGCACAGAAGCCGACAGCAGGTTAATTTTTTTCACAGTGTTATCCTACTTGAAGCCTGACAAGTCTTGTTAGGCATGCTTCCTGTTGACACAGAGGAGGAAGCAGATGACTTGTTTTTTTTAACACTTGATGGTCCAAGAAGTAGACTGTCTGTCAAGGATAGATTGGAGAGGATGGAAATTCTAGTCATTTTATTAGGTGACATCTTTTACTGCATGCATGACTGGCATAGGTACGCAAGGACTCGGGAATAAGTGAGAATGTGAAGGTTCTTCTCTTCAATTTTGGTGGCCAGGTTCTCCTTTCAACCCTGAACCTAGCTCCCAGAGATTACTTTTTGCTACTTTCTCTAATTGCATAAGTTAGCAAGTTTACCAAATTTCCAACTGAGAACCCACTATGCTGTTTAACCCACTATGCTGTTGACCTGCTATGCTGTTTGTTTGGAAAGAATAACCCACGCCTTAACATCCTTGGGTGCAGGATGCAAGATGGTCCCTAAAGGAGGAGTATATACCACAAGGCTGGCTGTGCTTGGTACTTTATTTCCTGTCCTATTGGTACATAGAATAAGCGCTTAACTCCTTGCTGTAGCAAACATGTAACAGATGCTATTTGTTGTGAGATGTGGCTGCATGTTGTGCTGGAGATGCTGTTTCCTATCTTTCTTTGTACAGGTTTAGAGCTGCAGGGAAAACACATTTCAATTCTCTTTGTTAGAATGTGAATTCTTGGTGAAACTTGAGACAACTTCGTAGTCCAATACATTTTGGAACTTTTTTCCAGACTGATTCCATGCAGACCAATAATGCAACTGTACTGTCTGATGTTGTTCTGGAAGGTATGTGGTGAGCCTGCAGAACAACAGCTAGCTTCTAACTTTATCCGAATGGACCGTGACTCCTACATGCCTGATCTCATTGCTGCCAGTGATTGCATGCTAGTTATGTACCTTGACTATGTGCTAAATGAAGTTCTTATTTACATACAGATGGGAAATGATCTGTCAAACATAAATTTCTTGAGGGTTATGTCCAGAGAACTTTGACTTCTACTTGCTCAACTTTGTGAAGGTCTTGTTAAGTGCTAACGTCTTCCATATATTGCCGTTCTGATGTGGATTGTTGAAAGGTCCAAATGTGCAGATTTGTAATCATTAACCCTTGGCTGGTTGTGCACTTTGCAGGCAAGATAGGTTATGGAACTGTCAGTGAGACTTTGTCATGCAATACCCCACTTGTGTTTGTCCGACGTGACCACTTCAATGAAGAGCCATTCCTTAGAAAGATGCTGGAGGTATACGTACTATGACAACAGTAGATGTCAGCAGTTGAATATAGCTCTTTTGATGTTGTCTTTAAATGCAGACACAACACTTAATTTACACTGAGTGGAGTTGTGTGATTTGACACTTCAGCCGAGGAGGTGTGGAAATTAATAGGCGTGATTTAAATTATATAGGAAATTGTTTTGTCCATTTATATAGGATGCTGAAAACATTGTTTCATAAGATTTAATAGGATCCTCGTCCAATCTCGTACCTAGGTCATTGGATGTGACATCATAATAAACATTAATATAATATTGATTCACTATTGAATATCCAATTTGCAACTGTGTTGTTGCAACATTACATCACCTACCTTCAACAACACACAAACAATACAAATACAATGTTGGGAAAGTATGATTATAACATAGATACAATAACATAAACAACAAGAATACAACATTGAGTCAATATTGAATATCTAGTTTGTAGCTATGTTGTTGCAACATTGCATCCCCTATGTTCAACAATGCACATGCAATGCAAATACGATGTTGAAAAAATATGAGTACAACATAAATACAAAATATAGACAACATGAATACAATATAGAATCAATACAATAATAGAGTTTGTAACCATATTGTAACAACATTGTATCATTTACAACTAAAAATG
>Ga0209208_10000261_pt1 | contig 63835 bp, 58 predicted proteins | sample S1TSphfallax_3_FD_187694 | JGI IMG/M metagenome (GOLD analysis project Ga0209208, IMG submission 187694) | Host-associated microbial communities from peat moss isolated from Minnesota, USA - S1T2_Fd - Sphagnum fallax MG (SPAdes) (version 2) | ecosystem: Host-associated > Plants > Peat moss >... | reverse complement strand
GTTGAGGGGCATCAAAGTCGGATCGCAGCGGGATCGGCATGGCAAACTCCATGGTTTGCCATCTTGAATCAGTTGCCAGCCGTTTCGGGAATCCCCCCTCAGAGTCACGCCTTCAGAGACTTGGTATTACTCTCATGCCGGCCATCACACGCAGCCGCGCCGTGCCGGAGCGTCGCTTGATCGAACGAGGCATCTCAGGCGGATCCTGAGGATGCGCGGCATGCGAGACCGATATCAGGCTCAGGGGTTGGGCAATTCCAAGCCGCCGCCTTTACCCCGGCCGCCGCTCATGGCGGACTCCTTCATGGCGTTGCGGGCTTCCAGCCAGCCGGCTTGCCAGCGGCAGCCGTTTTCGGTGCTGAGCTTGTAGGGATTGGCGGTGGCGGGTTCCCCGGCCCTGGCGGCTGCCGCGCCCTCCAGAATACAGAGATAGGCCAGAATGGTCAGGCCCTGTTCGCCCAGAGGGCTTTCCGGCGCATCCAGCATGGTTCGCGGCTGAACACGGTCGAATGTCGGCACGCCAAACCTCCTTATGGACTCCCACGCGCCTCGGCGCATGCTCCACCGCGCGGCCACGGGCACCGGAGGCAGACGACCTTGCGCTCCACGCAAGAAACGATCGAAACCCCCCTACCGGAGTCCCGATCGTTCCTTACGGAGGTTGCTTGGCTGGCCCATTGCGTTTGCCCCTCGTTTCGCAGTCTGCCGCCCAACACTGTGTGTTGCGACCCTCGGAAACTACCTACACGGGCGGCGATGAACCTCTCTACTTGCCCGGCACAGCGAAGCGTCGCCGCGGCGCCGAAGGCATTGGCCTCCCGGATGGGTTGACACGGCACGCCGCGCGCCGGAGCGTGGCCCTGGTAGAAACATAAGGAAACGACATGATACGCCTATGCTCCGCCCTGATCGCGGCCGGTCTTGCTATCGCCATGCACCAAGCCGCGGCCGCGGAAGTAACGCAGACAGTCACCACCAGCGCGTCACCGAAGAAAGTGTGGCACCTCATCGGCAAGTTCGAAGCGATCAAGGATTGGCTGCCGGGGGCGACCTCCAGCCCGGCGACCAAGGACAGCAAGGTGGGATCGGTGCGGGTGATCACGCTGTCGGCGCCGGGAAACCCAACGGTGACGGAGAAGCTGACGGCGCACAAAGGCCACAGCTACAGCTACGTGATTACTAAAGTGGATCCGAAGGTCCTGCCGGTGACCGATTACAGCTCCACCATCACGGTCGCCAAGGCCGATGGCGGAGGTTCCACGGTGACATGGACGGGCAGCTTCCAGCCCGCGGGCGGCGCCGATGACGCAACCGCGGAGAAAGCGGTCTCCGGGCTGTACCGTGGCGCCTTGGACAACATCAAGACGCTGGTCGAGAAGTAGTCATCCCGTCTTCATAGTGCCGGTTCCCCCGTGCGATGGGCTGCTGAGCACCCCATCGCACGGCAGGGCCATCCTACGCGGCGGCAAGCGGGAGAAGATCGGCAACCACGCGCTCGAACATTTCGGTGGTCAGGCGGCGCGTGGAGGTGTTGTAGCGCGACACGTGGTAGCTGTTCGCCAGGATCAGCCCGCCAGGCAACACGTGCCGCGCGCCATGGGCAAATTTATACCGGCTGGCGGGGATCTTCCGCGTGCGCAAAACCGCGGCGTGGGCAAGCACACCTAAGGCAAGCACCGCACGCAGCCGCGGCAGCGCGGCAATCTCCGCGGCGAGGAACGGATTGCAACGGCTCACCTCCGCTGGCAGGGGCAGATTGGCCGGCGGCACACACCGCACGGCGTTGGCAATGCGGCAGCCGTGCAAACTGACGCCATCATCCGGCGCCGCGCGATACGTGCCGCGCGCAAACCCGAACTTGATCAGGGTCTCATAGAGCAGAATGCCGGCATGGTCGCCGGTGAAGGGCCGGCCGGTCCGGTTTGCGCCACGCACGCCCGGCGCCATGCCCGCCACGAGCAGCCAGGCATCCAGCGGACCGAAACTCGGCACGGGCGCGTTGAACCAGGTGGGGTTCTCGGCGCGGTTGGAGTCGCGGTAGGCGGCGAGGCGAGGGCAGAGGGGGCAGTCGGGGGGTGGGAGCATGCGGTACGCACCTTGGTGGAGGCTAGGCCAGGGGGCTCTGCCCCCCGGCCCCCCTTCACGCGCGAGCGTGCTTCCGCACGACGGGGCCTGGAGGCCCCAAACCCCCATGTGTTTGGTTCCAGGGGGGCAGAGCCCCCTGGCCTAGCCTCTACAAGTGATCATGCGGCTCCACCAGTTCCCCCTTCGCCCCCAGCACCCGCGGCCGTGGTTCCATCTGGCGGCGCGTGAACTCGGGCGCGATCTCCGCCAGCTCAAGGAACTGGTCCGCCTGGCGGCGCAGCTCATCGGCCACCATGGGCGGGGTGGTGCGGATGGAGGAAACCACGGAGACGCGCACCCCACGGCGCTGCACCGCCTCGATCAGGCGGCGGAAATCGCTGTCGCCGCTGAACAGGATGGCATGGTCCATCTTGTCGGCCAGCTCCAGCATGTCGATCGCCAGCTCGATGTCCATGTTGCCCTTCACACGGCGCCGGCCTGCGGCGTCGGTGAATTCGCGTGCCGGCTTGGTGACGAGCGTGTAGCCGTTATAGGCCAGCCAGTCGGTCAGTGGCTTGAGGGGGGAGTATTCCTCGGTCTCCAGAACCGCGGAATAGTAATAGGCGCGTACGACATGCGCCTTGCGGCGAAAAAATTCGAGCAGGTTGCGATAGTCAACGTCGAAGCCAAGATTTCTGGACGCGGAATACAGATTGGCACCGTCGATAAACAGGCATACGCGCTCGGTGGGCAGAAAATGCATGGGAAAGGCCTTTCAATGCGCCCGCACCCGGCCGATCGTGTCGCCAGGGGGAAAGTGCGAGCATATAGCGCTCCGTTTCTTTAACGCAAGGAAACCCTGGCCATTTCAGCATTGATCGCCATCGGCGCCAATTTGCCTGACGGCATGGGGCTGACGCCGCTTCAGCTTTGCACCCGGGCGGTGCGGGCAATAGGCGATATCGAGGGGGTGAGCGGCGTCGTGCGCTCACGCTGGTATTCAAGTGCCGCGATCCCCGATGCCGCTCAGCCGCGCTACATCAACGGCATGGTCCGAGTGGCGACGCGTCTGGCACCGGCTTCGCTTTTGGCGGCGCTCCAGGACATCGAGCACGCGATGGGGCGGGTGCGCAGTCTGCCCAACGCAGCCCGCACGCTCGACCTGGACATCATCGGCATCGATGGCGTGATCCGATCGGCGGGGGAAGATCCGATCCTGCCGCACCCCCGGGCGCATCTGCGCGCGTTCGTGCTGCTGCCATTGCGGGATGTGGCGCCGGATTGGGTGCACCCGGTGCTGGGTGAGGGTGTTCAGGCGCTGATCGGGCGGCTGCCGCCGCAGGATATCAGGCCGGTGTGAGGCAAGGCGGCGCAGTTGGACGACAGAAACATCTTCTTTTTTGAAAAAAAGAAGCAAAAAACTTTTGATTTTGGCGCGCGCTGCCGGCGAGTCCGCGCCAGCACAGGTAAAAGTTTTTTGGTTCTTTTTTTCAAAAAAGAACACTCTTCTCCATCTCCCGCCTGAGTATGATCTAGCTTCACTGCCGCGGCCCAGCCTCCAGCAAGGCCAGATTCTGTTGGGCGAGGTCCCCGGTGGGCGTGTCCGGTGCCAGATCCGCCGCATGTTCCCAATCCGAGCGTGCGCCCGCGAGATCGCCCAGTCGCTGGCGGATGATGCCGCGTTCCAGCAAGCCATCAGGGTTTTCGGGATCGAGCGCGAAGGCGGCGGTGATGTCGGTCTTCGCGAGATCGAGCTTGTCCAGGCTGCGATAGGCGGTGGCGCGCAGGATCAGGGCATCGGCACGTTTGGGATCGAGCTCCAGCGCGTGGGAGAGATCGTCGGCCGCCTGGGCATAATGGGCCAGCGCCAGGCCTGCGATGGCGTGGCCGATCAGCAGCTCCGGGTCGTCCGGCGAAAGGGCCAGGGCGGCACTGGCGGAGGCGTAGGCCTGGTCCGCCTTGTTGGACATGGTCCAGGCCTGGCTCGCCTGAGCAAACACAACCGCGCGGGAGGCGGCGGGCGCTGTGCTGACGGTGGCCAGACGATCCAGCAGAGCGGCACCCGCTTCGGTGTTGCCAAGTTCCACCTGGGCAAGCGCATGGCAATGCTGTGCGCCCTCGCTGGCGCCCGGGGCGCCACCGTTCACCACCATGCCGGTTGCCATCGCGTCGGCGCCACTGGGATCCGTCGCCAGCATGTCGAGGCAGGCTTCGTATCCGGCGCCCTCGGTGATCCGGGGCGGCACAGGCGGGATCGGCAACGGCGGTATGGTGCCGTCCACCGCGGCGGGCGCATCCTCGGCCGACTCCTGGCTCAAGGCAGGTGCGGCCTGCGCGCAGCATCGGCTAGGGAGCACCAGCAACGGCACGGCAGCGAGGGCCGCGACGCCGGCTAAGGCCGCGCGTAACATCATGGCGTTTATGTAGGGTGCGTTAACGCACGCGAAAAGTTGGCGGAGGGTCAAGAATGCATCTGTTGGTATTTGGCCTCGGCTTCTGTGGCCGCGCCGCCGCACGTGATGCGTGTGCAGCCGGAATGACCGTCAGTGCCACGAGCCGGTCCGGGGCGGTGGCGGGGCCGGCGGGCGTGCGGATGGTGGCGTTCGATGAGGCTGGTCCGGCGCTTGCCTCGGCAACCCACATTCTGGCAACCGCTCCGCCGCGGGAGGGCGCAGACCCGGTGCTGGCCAGGTATGGCGAGGCGATCCGGGCGGCAAGGCAGGTCGAGTGGATCGGGTATCTTTCCACCACCGGGGTCTATGGCGATCGCGGCGGCGGCTGGGTGTATGAGGATACGCCGCCGGCGCCGACGGCCGAGCGGTCGGTGCGCCGGCTGGAGGCGGAGTTAGCGTGGCGGGATGCGGCCGCGGGGCGGGCGCTGGATCTGTTCCGGCTGGCGGGCATCTATGGGCCGGGCAGATCGGCGCTGGACGATGTGCGTGGCGGGCGGGCGCGGCGGGTGATCCGGCCGGGCCATGCGTTCGGGCGCATCCATGTGGACGACATTGCCGCGGGGATCATGGCCGCGATCGCGCATCCGCCGGCGGGCACGCGGGTGCTGAATTTCTCCGACGATGAACCCGCGGAGAGTGCCGTGGTCATCGGGGAAGCGGCGCAGTTGCTGGGGGTGGCGCCGCCGCAAGCGGTGCCGTTCGAGGCGGCCTATGCCGGGATGAGCGAAATGGCGCGGAGTTTCTGGGCGGAGAATCGGCTGGTTGCCAATGCGCGCACCAAAGCCGAGCTTGGCATCATCTGGCGCTACCCCAGCTACCGCGAGGGCTTGCGTGCTATCTTAGAGAGCGAAACCGACCGTTCACCACGCGCCTAGCAGCCTGTCGGATTGGGGCCTTTTGCGTAATATTTGTCAAAAAATAAGAGTTATAGAGACATTTAATGTCGAACCGGACTCCACAAAAGTTTATATATTGCGTGACGGACATATTTTTTCCCTCAATCCGACAGGCTGCTAGAACAGCCAAAGGTCTTTGGTTCTTTTTTTCAAAAAAGAACATCTTCTTCAGTCGGTTGTGACGGTGAGATCCTGTGCGAGGGCGGTGATTACCTGGCGGAGCAGCGCGAGGTCGGTGGGGCGGGAGAGGCGGTGGGTGGCGTCCTTGACGAGGCTGAGCTGCACGTCGGGCGAATCGAGTTGTGCCGCGAGTTTGATGGCGGTTTGCCAGGGCACCTCTTCGTCGCGCTGGCCGTGCAGCAGGCGGACGGGGCATAGGATGGGGATGGGGGCGTTGAGCAGCAGGTGGGTGCGGCCGTCCTCGATCAGCCCCTTGGTGATGATCTGTTCGCCGCCATAGGCGCTGGGCACGCGGATCAGGCCCTCGCGCAGCAGCGTAGTCTGCTCGGCGGGCATGAGCGCCTCCCACATCAGGGTCTCGGTGAAATCGGGCGCGGCGGCGATGCCGACCAGCCCCGCCACGCGGTCTGGCCGTGCGCGTGCCGCCAGCAGCGCGATCCAGCCGCCCATGGAGGAGCCGACGAGCAGGAGCGGCCCTTCCGTAAGGCGGTCGATCAGAAACAGCGCATCCTCGGTCCAGGCGCCGATGGTGCCGTAGATGAACTGGCCGCCGCTGGCGCCGTGGCCGGAATAATCGAAGCGCAGGCAGGCCAGGCCCAGGGAGGCTGCGTGGGCGGCGACCATAGTGGCTTTCTCGCCGGTCATGTCGCTCATGAAGCCGGGCAGGAATACCAGCGTGGGCGAATTTCCCGGCGCATACGCATAGGCCAGTTCCACCCCTGCGCCTGTATTCATCCGCATGGCTCTCTCCGCATGTTCAACACGCCACAGGCAAAAGTTCCGCCGGGGAAAACCGGAAAACGGTTATTTCCCGAACGAAAGACGCAAAGAACGTTTGCCTGTTAATGGGTGGGATACACCTTGGGGTAGGTGATCTGGTCAGGGGGGCCGATGGGGCTGGGGGCGCCGACCTTGCCGCAGGCGGACAGGGCGAGGAGCAGGGCGAGCAGCGCGGGCAGCTTCACGACAGCGCCTCCAGCCAGCGTCGCGCTTCCTCGGCCACGCGCGCGGGGGCGGTGCCGCCCAGGCTGGTGCGCGAGGCGACGGAAGCATCCACTGTCAGAACGCCGAAAATCTCGGCGGTTATCCCTGGTTCCACGTCCTGCATCTCCTTCAGGCTCAACCCGGCCAGATCGACGCCTCCTCTCTCGGCACTGGCAACCAGGCGGCCGGTGACATGATGCGCCGTGCGGAAGGGCAGGCCCAGCACCCGCACCAGCCAGTCGGCGAGGTCGGTCGCGGTGGAAAAGCCGCTGCCGGCGACCTCACGCATGCGGGCGGAGTCGGGATGCAGATCGCGCACCATGCCGGCGGTGGCGGCAAGCGAGAGGCTGAGCGCCTCGGCCGCCTCGAACACGGGCTCCTTGTCCTCCTGCATATCCTTCGCGTAGGCGAGCGGCAGGCCTTTCATGACGGTGAGCAGCGCCACCAGAGCGCCCGTCACCCGCCCGGTCTTGGCGCGGGCGAGTTCGGCGGCATCGGGGTTGCGCTTCTGCGGCATGATGGAGCTGCCGGTGGTGAAGGCGTCCGAGAGACGAACGAAGCCGTACGGGGCGCTGCACCAGATGATGATCTCCTCGGCGAAGCGGGAGAGATGCATGGCGCAGATGGCGGCGGCGGCCAGGAACTCCAGCGCGAAATCCCGGTCCGACACGGCATCGAGCGAGTTGGCGGTGGGGGCATGAAAGCCCAGGGAAGCGGCTGTCATGGCGCGGTCGATGGGGAAGCTGGTGCCGGCAAGTGCCGCGGACCCCAGCGGACACTGGTTCAGGCGGGCGCGGCAATCGACAAGGCGGGCGCGGTCGCGCGCGAGCATTTCCACATAGGCGAGCAAGTGGTGCCCGAAGGTGACCGGCTGGGCGGTTTGCAGATGGGTGAAGCCGGGCATCACGGTTGCCGCATGTTCGGCGGCGCGCGTGGCGAAGGCGGCCATGGTATCGGTGATCTGGGCGGTGAGGCCGTCGATCGCGTCGCGGACCCAGAGTCGGAAATCGGTTGCCACCTGGTCGTTGCGGCTGCGGGCGGTGTGCAGGCGGCGGCCGGCATCGCCGATCCGCTCGGCCAGCCGCGCCTCGATGTTCATGTGGATGTCCTCCAGGGCGACATCGAAGCGGAAGGTGCCGGACTCGATCTCGCCGGCGATCTGCGAAAGCCCGCTATCGATAGCCGACTGGTCGGACGCGGAGATGATGCCTACATGCGCCAGCATGGCGGCATGGGCGCGGGAGCCGCGAATATCCTGGCGCCAGAGTTTCTGGTCGAAGCCGATGGAGGCGTTGATCCGCTGCATGATCTCCGCCGGCGCCTGGGTAAAGCGCCCGCCCCATTGCGCATTGGCGCCGGGCGCGGGATTGGCGGATGGGTTATGCACGATCGGATCGGAGGACATTTCATGGCTCTGCTGACACGCCGCGGGCTTATCGCGGCCGGGGCGACCGTAATCGCCGCCATGCCGGCGCGCAAACCGGCGACAGCCCAGGAGCCGGCGACCCCGCAGGTGGGCATGATGCCGCTTTCCGCCATCGTGGCGGCCAAGCCGCCGACGAAGCTGCCGCCGGTGACGTTCGGCACGCTGGATGGCGGCCGGACTACGCTGGCGGATTTTGCCGGGCGGCCGGTGGTGCTGAATTTCTGGGCCACCTGGTGCGTGCCCTGCGTGGCGGAACTGCCGGAACTTGATCGGCTCGCGGCGACGGGCGCGTTCACGGTCATTGCCGTCTCGGCCGATCGCGGCGGGGCCGCTACGGTAAAGCCGTTCGCCGTGGCGCACCACATCACGCACGTGACGATGCTGCTGGATCCCGGCATGGAAGCGTTGCGTGCCCTGGGGGTGGCGGGCTTCCCCACCACATTGCTGATCGGCGCCGACGGCAAGCTGCATGGCACGATGGAGGGCCCCGCCGCCTGGGGAACTGCCGCGCCGGCATTGACCGCCCTGCTGCAATCCTGAGCGTTGAGCCCGGCACGTTTCCACCACAAGACTACATCAGGTACATGTTTTTTGGTCGTCATGGAACGCCTCAGCGTCGTCCCTTTCCGCACAAGCTGGCGAGCGCACTCTGGAGAAATCGTTGAAGGCGTAAGGAAGAATGTTCTTTTTTGAAAAAAAGAACCAAAAAACTTTTGCTCCCTTCGCGCGCGCTGCCGGCGAGGTGCACCTCAATAGATAAAAGTTTTTTGCTTCTTTTTTTCAAAAAAGAAGACTCTTCTTCCTTCGGCCACCGCCGATGCATCCAAAGCCAGCTTTCCGGCGCCGCCCGTCGTGTTTTGCGTCTGTTCGGCTGAAGGTTTCACAACACTGGCCGATTCCTAAGACGAGGATCCTATCGCGCCGAGATCCAAGCGGCGAGGTGAACCTGGTCGCGGCCGGCGGATTTGGCGGTGTAGAGCGCGTGGTCGGCGCGGCGGAGAAGGTCGTCGGGCGTCGCACAAGGGGCGCCGGGACCGCACCAGGCGGCGCCAATGCTGATACTGACCGTTTCGCCCGGGCGGGCGGGGTGCGGAATGGCGATCGACGCCACGGCACGGCGCACCCTTTCACCCAAAGACGCCAAATCCGCCTGCGCGATACATGGTGCGAGGACCACGAATTCCTCACCGCCCCATCGCGCCATCGCACAGGCGCCACCACGCACGACGCCGGCGATGGCGGAGGCAATCGCGCGCAGGCAGTCATCGCCCTCCGCGTGGCCGGCGCAATCGTTGAAGGCCTTGAAGTGATCGACATCGACCATCAGCAACCCGATGCCGGCCGAGATATCGTTACCTGAGGCGTCTGCCCAGGCCGCGCGCAGGTCGCTCTCGAAACGGCGGCGATTTGCGACACCGGTGAGAAAATCGGTGTTGGTGAGCCGCTCCAACTCGGCATTCATGCTGGCCAGTTCGGCGGCCGATAGCTGCGCGTGGAGCACGTAGAGAAATTCCTGGCGGCGCGCACGCTCCCGACGCCAGGACAGGACGACACCCACGGCCAGGGCAAAGGCACCGGCCGCCAGCGCGGGCAGGTGGTGCAGCGCCTGGGTGGTGCCCGACACCAAAAACAGCGTGAGGGCGAAACACCAAAACCACGAAATTGCCACCACACTGGCCAACCGCATCGATACCGGGGGCACCGCGCACAGCACCGAAATCAGGATCAGACACATGACGATGGTGCGATCGGCCGCGGACGGCGGCGCCGCGGCGCAGACCAGCGCGCTGAGACTCACTTGGGCTGCCAGCGGCAGTCCGAACGCCAGACCTTCCCTGAGCCCGGGCCGCGACCACAGCACCGCCGGAATACATCCCAGGCTCAGACAGAACACGATGCAGCGCGGAATCAGAAGGCCGCGGAAATGCGCCGGCGCGTTCACATGGTCCAGAAGCCCGGCCACCAGCACGGCCACCGATGTGAGGGCGAGGGCCACGGCCAGGTGACGCCTGCGGTTTTGGCCCAGCCGCTGTTCGTAGAGACGAGCGAGCACGGGCGGAAAGTGCCGCAGCCGGGCGCCGGGTGCGAGACACGCATCCACATCAGCGCGCAAGGCCGGGCCGGCATCCGTGCTGGTCAGCACAAGGCTTGGCCCCCGCTCCTCGGAAGCCGGCGTAAGGCGTATTTGCCCACCAGGCGGAGACTCCTCCCCTGCACCCGCATGCTTGGGTGGTTCTTGAAGGACCGCCACACGTATCGCAGCCAAGCTATGTGCGGCCTGGCTGGCAAAACCATCCAAAGGGCGGGGTTGCACAGACGAATCCTTGGCGCGCGTCCAGGGGGCAGATCCCCACGGCCTTCCTTGCCCAAATCCGATCACCCTACTATCCCGCGCCGCAACCTGGTTGAACCAAATCCTGGCCCCTTTATGCGCCTTAGGGTTGCATTGTTACGGCCTAACACTCGATTTGGGCCAGAACCATTTAGCACACGTGTACGTTACAGGTGTAACCATCGCCGAAACACGCGGGCCGGGGAATCAGGCTTCCGCCCCGCCGAACTGCTCGACCAGGTCTGCGAGGTGGCCGATTTCGTCCAGGCGCAGACCCTCTCCGCTGGCGGCACGGCCACCGCGGGCCACGCGCCGCGGCAGCACGGCCCGCTCGAAGCCGAGTTTTTGCGCCTCCTTCAGGCGGGCATCGGCCTGGGCCACCTGGCGCACCTCGCCGGAGAGGCCGACTTCGCCGAAATAGACGGTGCCGGCATCGGTGGGCCGGTTGGTGGCGGCCGAGGCCAGGGCGGCGGCCACGGCGAGATCGGCCGCCGGTTCGGTGATGCGCAGGCCGCCGGCGACGTTGAGGAACACGTCGGACCCCGAGAGCTTCAGGCCGCAGCGGGTTTCCAGCACGGCGAGCAGCATGGAGAGCCGCCCGCCATCCCAGCCGACCACGGAGCGGCGCGGCGAGCCGCCGGCGTTGGGCGCGAGCAGCGCCTGAACCTCCAGCAGCACGGGGCGGGTGCCTTCGAGCCCGGCGAACACGGCGCTGCCGGCGATGTGGCCGCGGCGTTCGGCGAGGAACAGGGCGGAGGGGTTGGCGACTTCGGCGAGGCCGCGATCGGTCATTTCGAACACCCCGATCTCGTCGGTGGCGCCGAAGCGGTTTTTTGTGCCGCGCAGGATGCGGAACTGGTGGCCGCGGTCGCCTTCGAAATGCAGCACCGCATCGACCATGTGTTCCAGCACGCGGGGGCCGGCGAGGGTGCCTTCCTTGGTGACGTGGCCGACGAGGATGAGGCAGAAGCCGCGCTGCTTGGCCAGCCGGATCAGTTCGAAACCGGCGGCCCGCACCTGGGTGACGGTGCCGGGGGCGCTTTCGACGCTGTCTAGCCACATGGTCTGGATCGAATCGATCACGACCATGGCGAGGTCGCGCTCGGCTTCCAGCGCCCCGGCGATGTCGCGCACGCTGATGGTGGCGGCGAGTTCGAGGGGGGCAGCTTCGAGGTTGAGGCGGCGGGCGCGCAGGCGGATCTGGTCGATGGCTTCTTCGCCGGAGATGTAGAGCACGCGGCGGCCGGCGCGGCTGAGGGCGGCGGCGGCTTGCAGCATGAGGGTGGATTTGCCGATGCCGGGATCGCCGCCGACCAGCACGGCCGAGGCGGCGACGAGGCCGCCGCCGAGCACGCGGTCCAGCTCGCCGATGCCGGTGAGCAGGCGTGGCGGGGGTTCGGTTTGGCCTGCCAGGCCCACGAAGGTGACGCGGGTGCCGGGTTTGCGGGCGGGGCCGGGGCGGGCTTCGGCCTGTTCCTCGGCGATGGTGTTCCATTCGCCGCAGGTTTCGCAGCGCCCCGCCCATTTGGATGAGACGCCGCCGCAGGATTGGCACACGAAGCGTGCCTGTTGCTTTGCCAAGAACCTCTCCGGTGCGCAAAAGGGCGTTGCACACTGCTACAGATGTGCGCGCCGTGCCGCCATCCATTTGGCGGCCGGCCCATCAGGCCTGGAAGCGTTGTTGCCTCAGCGCGCTGTTTGCCAGCGGGTCGGGTCCAAAAGGCAGACGTTTTTTGCTTCTTTTTTTCAAAAAAGAAGGCCTTCCTTTATCCGAATTCATTTTGCGCGACCGTATCATATCGCAGGTAAAATCAGCACACACCACCAACAACCGAGACAGCATCCGCAAAACACTCCGTGTAGAAAGCCAGGAAGAAAGCACTTCTTTTTTGAAAAAAAGAAGCAAAAAACTTTTACTCATCAAACCCGTGGCCTGTTGACAGCACCGCACAGGATCATTGCACACTCAAGCAATGACAAAACCGCAAGATACACTGCATAGAGTGGTCGGGCCCTTCGGCGGCCTGCTGCTCACCCTGGCGGTTCTATCCCCAGGCCTCGGCGTGTTCGTCGTCGGCAACGATATGCTGCACCAATCGGGCAGCGGCACCGTCGCCTGCATCCTGGCCGCCACCATCCTCGGCGTCGCCGTCGCCGCTGTGTACGCCGAACTCGCCTCGGCCTTCCCGCACGCCGGCGCCGAATACACCCTCGCCGGCCGCGTGCTCGGCCCCCATGCCGGCTTCGCCATGATGGCCGCCCTCCTGGTGGCCCTGCCCATCGGCATGGCCGTCTCCGGCCTCGGCATCGCCGACTACCTGCGCGATCTCCTCCCCGGCCTCACCGACCGCCAGGTCGCGGTGCCCACTATCCTGCTAGCCTCCGCCATCGCCGCCTGCAGCATCCGCCTCAACGCCACCGTCACCGGCCTGCTGGTCGCCGCCGAGTTCGCGGCGCTGGCCACCACCTTCCTCCTCGGCGCCGCCCACGCCCAACCGGATGCCCTGCACCGCCTGCTGCACCCCAGCATGGCGCTGCCAGGCGGCGGGCTCGCCCGCGTCCCCTTCGGCGTGCTGGCCGTGGCCTGCGCCTCCGGCATCTACGCCATCAACGGCTATGGCGGCGTCGCCTGCTTCGGCGAGGAGATCGAGAACGCCCCCCATACCGTCGGCCGCGTGGTCTACCTCGCACTCTTCATCGGCGCCGGCATCGTCATCCTGCCCCTGGCCGCCGTGGTCGCCGCCGCGCCCGATCTCAGCCTGCTCTACCGAAACCCCGCGCCCATCCAGGGCTTTCTGCACCAGGCCGGCGGCGGCATCGTGGCCACGCTGGTCGCCCTTTCAGTCGCCGGCGCCGTGTTCAACTGCATGATCGCCATCGGCCTCACCTTCGGCCGCATGGTGTTCGCGGTCGCACGGGATCAGGCTTGGCCAGGCCCGCTCAACCGCATCTTCGTTCAGCTCAGCCGGCGCTTCGGTTCCCCGGCCACGGCCACCCTGGCGATAGCGGTTGTCTCGGTGCCCTTATGCTTCGTGCCGATGAAGATACTGATCCTCATCAACGGCAACGCCAACATCGCAGTCTATGGTACCCTGGCCGTCGCCGTCATCGTTGGCCGCCGCCGTGGCCTCACCTCGCACAGTTTTTCGCGCGCGGTGTGGCACCCTCTCGCCCCGGTCTGCGTGCTTGCCGCCATGGCCGCGCTGACGGTCGCCGACCTGATGGATGCCGAAACCGGCCGCCCCGCCCTTCTCGTCACGCTGCTCATCGTTGCCGCCGGCGCCGCCTACGCCCAGTTCCTCACCCGCCGCCGCACCCTAGCCGTCAGCCCCTCCGTATGACCCGGCGCCGCCTACGCACCCATTAATCAAAAGTTTTTTGCTTCTTTTTTTCAAAAAAGAAGGCCTTTCTTCCTTCAAACGAGCCCCGCCTCCTCAATCAGATCCAAATACGGCCCCACCGCCAGCAGAAACCGCACCACCGGCTGCATCAGCATGCTCACATGCGCGGGCCACGCTATTTCCGTCTCCGCGCTCAATTGCAGCCGGTGGTCCGCGGTCAGGCGCAGCGTCCAGCCGGAGGGCAGGCTTTGCGGCAGCATGCGCAGCGTGGCCAGGCCTGCTTCCCGGCGGTCACGTCCGGTGGCGCTGCTCGGCACTTTGCCCAGGATGGCTGTCCATGCCATCGATTGTTCGGTGAGCGCGACAGAGAACCGGCGCCCCCGCCAGTGGAATGAGAACCCGGGTTTGCTTCCTGGCTGCTTCACCAGCAGGCGGCCGCTTTCCTCCACCAGAAACGGCCCGAGCGGAAATATATCCGGCAGCATTCCCGCCCCCCTGTATTATTGCACGCTGACCATAAATCTTGACCCCGCCGGGTTAAGCCTTCATGAACCACGGGAAATGGCCATTCTGGATACGCTACGGCTGGTGCTGGCGCCGCCGCACCGGGCCAGCACTCCCTTCATTGCTGCCGGCGTCGCCGTCGCGTGTGCCGGGCTGTTCATCGGCCAGCCGCTGGTGTGGCTCGGCCTCGCCTTCGCCCTGTTCTGCCTGTATTTTTTTCGTGATCCGGAGCGTGTGGCCCCCGGGCGGGGCAACGTGGTGCTCTCGGCCGCGGACGGGATCGTGGTTTCCATCGAACCCGCGGTACCGCCGCCCGAGCTTGACCTCGGCCCGGAACCCTTATGGCGCGTCGCCACCTTTCTCTCGATCCTCAACGTGCACATCAACCGCAGCCCGGCCGACGGCACCATCGCCCGCATCGCCTACCGCCCCGGCGCCTTCCTCAATGCCAGCCTGGACAAGGCCAGCGATCTGAACGAACGCAATTCCCTCGCCATCCGCCTGCCCGATGGCCGCCACCTCGCCGTGGTGCAGATCGCCGGCCTGGTCGCCCGCCGCATCCTCTGTGATGTACGCGCCGGGGACACGGTGCGCGCTGGCGACCGCTTCGGCCTGATCCGCTTCGGCAGCCGCACCGATATCTACCTGCCCCCCGGCATTCGCCCTGTTGTGGCGGTGGGCCAGACGATGATCGGCGGCGAAACCGTGATTGCCATCTTGGGGCCTGCCTGAGATGGACCAGCGGACCCCGGGGCTCGGCCGCCGCCGGCCACGCCCGCGCCGGCGCCCGCGCTACAAGGGCCCATCCTTCAACCGGATCATGCCCAACCTGCTCACGCTGCTGGGCTTATGCGCGGGGCTTACCTCCATCCGCTATGCGCTGGATGCCAACTGGTCCCATGCCGCGCTGGCCGTGGTGGTTGCCGGCGTGATCGATGGGCTGGATGGAAGGCTGGCACGCCTGTTGAAAGCCACCTCTCATTTCGGCGCGGAGTTCGATAGCCTTTCGGATTTCTGCTGCTTCGGCGTGGCCCCTGCCTTCATCCTGTATATCTGGGCCCTGCACGGCAGCAGCCGCTTCGCCTTCATCCCCTGCCTGATGTTCGCCGTCTGCATGGCCCTGCGCCTCGCCCGCTTCAACGCCAGCCTGGAATCCTCGCCCAAACCGGCCTACGCCCAATCCTTCTTCACCGGCGTGCCCGCCCCCGCCGGCGCCGGCATCGTGCTGCTCCCGCTGTTCCTCTGGCTGGAAGCCACCGACCAGAACTGGGTCCGCATGGCGGATATCGCCCAATACCCGGCTTTCGTCGCGGCCATGCTGGTCGGAAGCTCGGTACTCCTCGTCTCCACCCTGCCGGTGTGGAGTTTCAAGAACTTCAAGGTGCCCACGGAATACGTGCTCTTCGTCCTGCTCGGCACCGGCTTATTCGCGGCCCTGCTGGTGGCGGATACCTGGCTGGCACTCGCCACCGCGGGACTTATCTACGTGCTTATGCTACCGTTCAGCGTGCGAAGCTTCAGGCGCCTCAGGGCGGAAGCCGAAGAGTAAGGAAGACTCTTCTTTTTTGAAAAAAAGAAGCAAAAAACTTTTACCTGTTCGATCCCAGACGGAGTACCACGACAATGCCCTGGCAGGATGCGCTGGCCCTTGAAGGGCAGCTCTCGGCGGAAGAAATCGCCATTCGCGACGCCGCGCGCGATTACTGCCAAGGCAGCCTCATGCCCGGCGTGCTGATGGCCAACCGGCACGAAACCTTCGATCGCAACATCTTCCGCGACATGGGCGCCCTCGGCCTGCTCGGCCCCACCATCGAAGGCTACGGCTGCGCCGGCGTCAACCACGTCTGCTACGGCCTCATCGCCCGCGAAGTGGAACGCGTCGATAGCGCCTACCGCTCCGCCATGAGCGTGCAATCCAGCCTGGTCATGCACCCCATCCACGCCTTCGGCACCGAGGCGCAACGGGAAAAATACCTGCCGGGCCTGGCCGCCGGCGAGCTCGTCGGCTGCTTCGGCCTCACCGAACCCGATCACGGCTCCGATCCCGGCAGCATGATCACCCGCGCCCGCACCGCCCCCGGCGGCTGGCGCCTCTCCGGCGCCAAAACCTGGATCACCAACGCCCCGATAGCCGATGTCGCCGTGGTGTGGGCCAAAACCGATGATGGCGTCATCCGCGGCTTCATCCTGGAACGCGGCATGGAAGGCCTCAGCTTCCCCCGAATCGAAGGCAAGTTCTCGCTGCGCGCGTCGGCCACCGGGCAGATCGCCATGGATAGCGTCTTCGTGCCGGAGGAAAACCTGCTGCCCGGCGTGCGCGGCCTCAAAGGCCCGTTCTCCTGCCTCAACAAGGCGCGCTACGGCATCTCCTGGGGTGCGATGGGTGCGGCCGAATTCTGCTGGGAAGCGGCGCGCCAATATACGATGGACCGCCGCCAGTTCGGCCGCCCGCTCGCCGCCAACCAGATCATCCAGCTCAAGCTCGCCGACATGCAAACCGAAATCGCCCTCGGCCTGCAAGGCTGCCTGCGCCTCGGCCGCCTGCTGGACGAACAGGCCGCCGAGCCCGAAATGATCTCGCTGATGAAGCGCAACAACTGCGGCAAGGCGCTGGCCATCGCCCGCACGGCGCGCGACATGCACGGCGGCAACGGCATCTCCGATGAATACCACGTCATCCGCCATGTGATGAACCTGGAAGCCGTGAACACCTACGAAGGCACGCACGACATCCACGCCCTCATCCTCGGCCGCTGGCAAACCGGCCTGCAAGCCTTCCAGGCCGAAGCCCAAGCCACACCCGTCCGCCAGGCCGCGGAGTAGTGCCGGATTGCCACCACGTGGCGCCATGTTGAAAGTGCCAAGTGGCTGATCGAGGGAACGCCGCCGTCAGCAACACAGGCAGGATGTTTTTTTTTGAAAAAAGAAGCAAAAAACTTTTCTTCGTTGGCGTCCGCGTCTGGCGAGTCCGCGACAGCCAACCAAAAGTCTTTTGCTTCTTTTCTTCAGAAAAGAAGACCCCTCTCCCTCGATTCACATCCACCCGCCCGGCGTTCTCATCATCCCGTGATCAGAGTATTCGGCACCGACTGTAGCCCCACCAGGTCGATCGATCCGGTACTGAAATGCAATGTGATTCCCCCCACAGCGGTGGGGTCGGGCGTGATGGTGTAGGTGCCGCTGCCAACCAGATGGATCTTCGCGAGGTCATCGCCGGAAAGGCCGGTGATCGCGATCGTGCCGATCCCGCCGGTGGAGCTCTCGTCAATCGTGATGCTCAAACCGCCGTTGCTGCTCGCATCATTGATTGTGGCGTTCGCATCCTGGCTCAGCGTCACCTGATCGAAGGCGCCGTGGGCGGTAAGCGTGGTGCCTAGCGTGGTTCCGTTCAGCGTCACGCTATCGAAACCGGTGATACCGGTGCCGTCGGCGAGGTTCACCTGATCGGTGCCGCCATTGAACACAAGCTGCGATTCGCCGCGCCCGACGTTAACCACATTCGTGGCCGTGTTCGCCGTGGTGGTGCCGATGGTCAGCCGTGCCGCGGCAAAGCCCATGTTCAGCGTGTTGTCGCCGTTGCCCAGCGTGCCCACCAGCGTGGTGCCCTTGGTGCCCGAGTTCAGATTGATATTCTCGTTGCCGCTGTGGATGTAGGCCGATCCGCCGGTGATGTTCAGCGTATCGGTGCTGCCGGCGCCCCCGGCGCCGAATATCAGCGTATCGACGCTATTGCTCGTGGTAATCGTATTGCTGCCGGTGCCGAATGTCACGTCGTCGAACAGGCCGGTCAGGGAAACGGTATTTGAACCGTTGCCCAGCGTGACGCTGTTATCGTCGCCCCCCAGCGCGATGGCGTTGTTGCCATTGCCCAGCGTCACCTTGTTCAACTGTCCGGTGAGGTCGTTCACCGTGAACTGCTCGTCCCCCCCGGTTACCACATTGTCGATCCCAACAAGCGAAATCTTGGAAGCAAATTTGGAAAAACCGTCGCCTGCCGAGCCGATCGTTACCACCGCGCCGCCGCCTGAGGTGAACGCAACGCTATTGGACGCATCGCCGTTCAGGCTCACCGCGTCGTTCAGGCCAAGCCCGGACTGGAACGATGTGTCCCCGTCATTACCGAGTGTGACACTCGTGCTGCCGCCATGGTTCACCAGGCTGATGGTGTTGGGCCCGACTATCCCCGTGATGGAAACCGCGGCATCGCTCAGGGCGTGGCTCGCGGTCACGCTGTTGAAGGCGGAGCTGCCCAGATTGATTGTGTCCGTGACAGCATGGCTGAAACCGGTGCTGTTCAGATCTATGCTGTCGTACTCGCCACCATTGATGTTAACGGTGTCGTTTGCCCCGGAAAGCAGCACCGTGTTGTGATACCCGTCGAGTTCAAAAACCTCGTTGCCGCTGAACAGGCCATACCCGGTGGAATTGCCGTTCATTGTCACGGTCGTCGTGGTGGATGGGATCATAGACTTTTGCCCCTTGTTCGCATGCGTTGAGAACGGCGCGTGCGAAGCACGCGCGCCGGAATGCCGGTTGGCGCCGAATGTTGGTGGAGAAAGAGGACAGATTCCGGTGCCGCAAGAACCGTTTAGCGGAACGAAACGGGTCCGCGTAATGAAAAAACGTCTTGCCTGATCTGTGGTAAGTAATAAATAGTTCTTTTACTGTTTTTCATTGTAACTCGTACAGACCGTCAGCGTGGCCTCTGCCGCGTCCTCACTCATGAAGTCCCGCGTCCGGCATCCAGCAAAACTTCCACAACGTCCGGCTCATCCGGCATGCCATGCACCGCGAAGCCGAGATGGCGCACAAAACCCAGCATTTTCTGGTTGTCCGCCAGCACCTGGCCGCTGATGGCGGCGATGCCTTGCAGCTTCGCCCACTCGATCAGGCGCTGCATCAAGTGGCGCGCCAGCCCCAGTCCCTTGGTATCCGGCTGCACCAGGATGGCGAACTCGCCGCGCTCAGGGTCCTCCCGCACCAGCCGCGATACCCCCACCGTCGCCTGGTCGCGCAGGCGCACGGCGATGAAGGCCATCTCGCGCTCGTAATCGATCTGGGTGAGCCGCGCCATCTGCTCCGGCGCCACCTGCCGCATGGCGGTGAAGAAGCGGTAGCGCAGATCCTCCGGCGGAATGCGTGCGATCATCGCCGCGTGCGCCGCGGCGTCTTCCGGCCGGATCGGGCGGATCAGAAAATCCTCGCCGCCGCTGGACCAATGTTCCGCCAGATGTTCGGGGTAGGGGGAGATCGCCAGCACCGCCAGTTCGCCCGGCGGGCGCAGCGTGATCGCCACATCACCCGCCGCGGCGCCGGCCGGCGTGATCACCAGCCGGCCAATGTCCACAGACGCGATCTGGGGCTGCTCCACCAGGCATTGGCTCACCCGCACCAGGGCGCCGGACGCGGCATCGATCAGGGCTGCATCCTGAAGGCCTGCACGGCGTGCCAGGTCCTGCCCCAGCACCAGGTTCAGCGGCGGCAGGTCATACGCGGGATGATCCCCGGCAGAGGCCGAAAGCCCTATGGCGGGCCCAAAGGTCGGGTCGTCATGCACGCGCAGGGTGGCTGGCGTTCCGCCCTGCATGGCTGTCTCGGCCGCCAGGCCATAGGCCGACAGCACGCCAAGCGATTCCCCAGCCGTCAGCGCCAGCCGCCCCGATGTCCGGCAGGCGTGGATGATGGCATCCACCCGCGCATGGTCGGGCGTCAGCTCCAGCACGCGGGCCGGCGGCAATTCGCGCGCTGCTGCCCTGGCCCGCCGGTCGCGCAGCAGATGGGTAAAGCCCTGCACCGCCTGCTCGGGCGTCGCGAAGGCCGGCAACCCGGCCTCCGCCAGCCGCCGCCTGTGGGCCGCACCCGTGGTTTCCCCCATCACGCAGGTGAGCACCGGCAGGCGGATGGTGTGGGCCGCCGCGATCATCGCCTCTATGGCGACCGCATCGCCCGCCCCGGTCGGCGCCAGAAGCACCAGCAGCCCGCCCACCTGCGGCACCGCCGACACCATGGCCGCGATGCTCGCCACATCTGTGGACGCCGCGCTGCCGGCGTAGATCAGGCCATAGACGAGGTCTGCCGGCAGGCTGGCGGTGAGGCTCGTCTGCGCCTCGGGCGGCAGCGTGGCCAGCCGGATGCCCGCCTGCACCGCGGCATCGGCTGCCAGCCGGCCAGGCCCGATGGCATTGGTGACGATCGCCATCGCCTCGCCGCGCAGCGGGCGGCTGCGGCTGAGGGTTTCGGCGGCGGCGAGGAATGCCTCCATCCGGTTCACCACGAACACGCCCGCCCGGTTCAGCGCCGCGGCGAACACGGCATCGGCCCGGCCGCTCGCATCCATCAGCAGCCCGCCTGGGCGAAGTGCCACGACAGGGCGCAGGCGGGAGGCGGCGCGGGCGGCCGAAATGAACACCCGCCTATCCCGCACCCGCCGTATATCCAGCAGGATCAGCCTGGTTTCGGGGTCGCGCGACAGCCAGTCCAGCACGAGACCAAACCCCAGATCGGCATTGCCGCCGATCCCCACCACATGGCTGAAGCCAACGCCGTTCGGCCCGGCCCAGTCCACCACCGCCCGCGCCAGCGATGCCGATTGCGTCACCAGCGCGATATGCCCTGGGGGCGGCGGCATGTGGCAGAGCGACGCGTTCAGCCCCAGCGCCGGCACCGCCAGCCCGAACGCGTTCGGGCCCAGCACCCGCACGCCGGTTCGGGTGGCGATCGCCCCCAGTTCCATGACCTGCGACATGACGATCGCCGCCCTGCACCCCTTGGCCGCCAGCGCGGCCAGTTCCGCCTCCACACGGCCGCCAGGGCTTGCGATCACCGCGAGGTCCGGCGGTCCGGGCAGGGCTGCCACCCTCTCCACGCCATCATGGCCCGCGATCCAGAGCTGCCCGGCAAACGGCGATCCGGCGATATTGGCCAGCACACGCTTGCCCGCATCCGTCTCGCCACCCAGCACGGCGACCGTTTCCGGCCGCAGCAGCCTCTGGATCGAAAACCCCTTCGCCCGCGCTATGGTCATGATCAGGTATCAGCCTTCAGCCGTCGGTCATCAGAATAAGCGTCTCAGTGCGGCTTCACTCATCTGACGACTGCATGCTGAGTGCTGACCGCTATTGACGCAGTCGCCGCCTTTGACCATACACGGCCGCTCGCGGCGGGTCTCATCCCGCCGCCTTGCATTTGCATGAGGGCCATCGATGTCTCGCCGCTGCCAGATCACGGGCAAGGGCGTGCTGAGCGGTAACAACGTCAGCCACGCCAATAACAAGACCCGCCGCCGCTACCTGCCCAACCTGCAGGAAACCTCGCTGCTCTCCGATACGCTCGGCTCGCAGGTGCGCATCCGCGTCTCCACGCGCGGCCTGCGCACGATCGAGCATAATGGCGGTCTGGATGCATTCCTGCTGAGCACCCCCAACCGCGACCTGCCGGAAGAGGCGCAGGCCATCAAGCGCCGCATCGCCCGCGCCGCGGCCAAGAAGGGCGCCCTCGCCGCCGTGTGAAACCGGGGTGACCGTTTTCCCCCCGGCGCGCCGCGTTAACGTTTTTCTTGCGTGCGCATGATCTACTTCAAGCATGGGCGACCATGCTGCGTTTCTCCTATGTCTGGCCGCCCTGCCGCTCGCGGCCTGGATGGGTGCTATTGTGGCCGCAAGGCAAGGAGCCGGCCGCCTGAGGGCTCTGTGCGCCACACACGAATCCACGCTGCGTCTGCTACGCCTTGCGGCCAGTGACCAACGCAACATCGCGCTGACCCTTTTTGGCCATGCGCAGCACGCCGCGGATCCGGCACTCACCGGCATTGCCCGCCGCCTGTTCGACATGTCGGAGACCCTCGTCTCCCAAACCGACTCGCCCGATCACCCGCGCCGGCTCACCGAGGAGGCAATCGAAGTGATGCCGGTGGTCGAATTCGCCGTCGCCCAGATCGCCTCCCATCTCGGCCCAAGCCGCCGCGCCTGGCGTATTGAATCCAACCTCGCCGATATCCGCCTCTGGGCAGACCGCCGCGCCCTGAACCAGGTGCTCGTCAACGTGCTCTCCGGCGCCGCCGCCACCACCCGCAACGGAGACTGGATCGAGATCTCCGCCGTCGCAGGCCGGGAAGAATGGGCCATCCTGGTGCAGGATGAAGGCATCGGCCTGCCTATTGCCCAAACCGACGGAAGGCCCACGGAAAGCCGCGGCCTCGGCCTGCAACTCACCCTCGCCCGCAGCCTGATGCAGGCGCATGGGGGTAGCCTGACCGTGGAATCCACCGAACGGGTGGGGACGCGGGTGAGGATGGCTTTTCCCGGTGGGCGGGTGTTGCCGAAGTAGAAGAAAGCCTCTTCTTTTTTTGAAAAAAGACGCAAAAGACTTTGGCTTGGCTGTCGCTCTGGGTGGCGTATGAGGTGGGGCGGGCACGGGTAAATTAAGAAAGGCCTTCTTTTTTGAAAAAAAGAAGCAAAAAACTTTTGGACATTGGCGTACGCTTCCGGCGAGTCCGCGACAGCCGATTAAAAGTTTTTTGCTTCTTTTTTTCAAAAAAGAAGACTCTTCTTCCTTGACCTGGCACTTTTGGATCGACCGCGGCGGCACCTTCACCGACATCGTCGCTCTCTCGCCCGATCGCGCTGTGCTCACGCGCAAGCTTCTCTCGGCACACCCCGAGAAATATGCCGATGCCGCGATCCAGGGCATCCGGGATTTCCTGGGCCTGGCGCCCGGCGATCCCATTCCCGCGCAGTCCATTGCCAGCGTGAAGATGGGCACCACGGTGGCCACCAACGCCCTGCTGGAGCGGCGCGGCGAGCCCGTGGTTCTCGTGACCACTCAAGGCTTTCGCGATATCCTGCGCATTGCCACGCAGAACCGCCCGAACCTGTTCGACCTGCGTATTCGCCTGCCCGATCGGCTGGAGCAGTGCGTGATCGAAGCGCGCGAGCGGGTGGACATAAACGGCCGCGTGCTCACGAAGCTCGATACGGTGCATATTCGCCACGAATTGCAGCTTGCCCACGCGGCCGGCTGCCGGGCCGTCGCCATCGTGCTGATGCATGGCTACCGCTATCCCGCGCATGAGGCGGCGATCGCCGGCATCGCGGCCGGGATCGGCTTCGCGCAGATCTCCGCCAGCCACCGCGTCAGCCCGCTGATGAAGATCGTCAGCCGCGGGGACACCACGCTGGTGGATGCGTATCTCTCCCCCGTGCTGTCCCGCTACGTGGCGCAGGTGGACGCGGAACTGGGGCCGGACGTTCCCCTCGCCTTCATGCAATCCAATGGCGGGCTGATCGGCGCCGGCGCTTTTCGCGGCTGCGATGCCGTCCTTTCCGGCCCCGCCGGCGGCGTTGTCGGCATGGTGGAAACCGCCCGCGCGGCGGGGTTTGACCGCGTGATCGGCTTCGATATGGGCGGCACCTCCACCGATGTGTCGCATTACGCCGGCGCCTATGAACGCGCGCAGGAAACCAGCGTGGGCGGCGTGCGGCTGCGCGTGCCGATGATGGCGATCAACACGATTGCGGCCGGCGGTGGCTCCATCTGTGCCTTCGATGGCACGCGCCTGCGCGTCGGCCCCGCTTCGGCCGGCGCCGATCCCGGCCCTGCCTGCTACCGCCGTGGCGGCCCGCTGACAATCACCGACTGCAACGTGATGCTCGGCAAGTTGCAGCCTGCCGGCTTCCCGCATCTATTCGGCCCCAACGGTGACCAGCCGATCGACCCGCAGATCGTGCGGACCCGGTTCGCGGCGCTCGCGGCCGAGATGGCAGCTTGCGGGCTGCCGGCCACCACGCCGGAAAAGCTCGCCGAAGGGTTTGTGGCCATCGCCAATGACAGCATGGCCAACGCCATCAGGAAAATTTCCGTGGCCCAGGGCCATGATGTGACAGGGTATGTGCTCGCCTGCTTCGGCGGGGCGGCGGGCCAGCATGCCTGCCTGGTGGCCGAGGCCTTGGGGATGCGCCGGGTGATGATCCACCCCCTCGCCGGCGTGCTTTCCGCCTATGGCATCGGCCTGGCCGATCAGCGTATCCTGCGCCAGGCTTCCATCGAGGCGCGGCTGGATGCAGCATCTTTGCAGCACGCGGCCGCCGTGTTGGACCGCCTGCACGAGGACTGCCGGGCCAAAGCCTCCGCCGAGGGTTTCGACCTCGCCGCTGCCACATGCCGCCGCAGCCTGCATCTGCGTTACGAGGGCAGTGACACCGGCATTGAGGTGGAAGAGGCCGGGGCAGGGGAGATCGCCCAGGCATTCGAGGCGATCCACCGGCAGCGCTTCACCTTTGTTCTGCCTCAAACCGCGTTGATCATCGCGTCAGCCTCGGCGGAACTGATCATCCCATCGGTCAAACCCCCGGCCCAGCCGCGCGCGCAGGCCGCACAGCCAGGCGCCGAAATCCGCGTCGATACCTTCATGAATGGCCAGCACCACCGCACCCGCGTTTTGCAGCGACCGGCGATGATGTCAGGCGCCACCATTGCCGGCCCCGCGATTATACAGGACCGCACCGGCACCATCATCGTGGAACCTGGCTGGTCCGCGCGCCTCACCGAACGGGACGATCTGATCCTGGAGCGCACCGAAACACCGCGCCCCAGGCAGGACGATGCCGGTGCCGCGCCCGATCCGGTGCGGCTGGAAATCTTCAACAATCTTTTCGTGGCCATTGCCGAACAGATGGGCCAGGCGCTGCAGAACACCGCGCTCTCCGTCAACATCAAGGAGCGGCTGGATTTCTCCTGTGCGGTGTTCGATGGCGCCGGCGCGCTGGTGGCCAATGCGCCGCACATACCGGTGCATCTCGGATCGATGGGCGATAGCGTCAGGGCCGTTCGTGATGCCGCGCGCGCATCCGGCCGTGGCTTGCTTGCCGGCGATTCCTATGTGGTGAACAACCCCTACGAGGGCGGCACGCATCTGCCCGATCTGACTCTGGTGATGCCGGTGTTCGATGATGCGGGCCAATGCTCATCCTTTGTCGCCGCGCGGGGCCATCACGCGGATATCGGCGGGCGCACGCCGGGTTCCATGCCGGCGGACAGCATGTCGCTGGAGGAGGAAGGCGTGCTGTTCGATTCCCTGCTCGTGGTGGAGCAAGGCCAGTTCAGGGAGGCCGCGTTCCGTGCGGTGCTTGGCGCCGGGCCGTATCCCGCGCGCGATCCCGATCGCAACGTGGGCGATTTGCGCGCGCAGATTGCCGCCTGTGCGCGCGGTGCGGCGGAGATGCGCCGCGCCATGGCGCAGTTCGGCCGCGATGTCGTGCTCGCCTATATGCGCCACGTGCAGGATAACGCGGCCGAGGCCGTGCGGCGCATGCTGATGAATTTGCGCGATGGGGCCTTTACCTACGCGATGGATAACGGCGCGCGGGTGAGCGTGGCGCTCACGATCGATCGGCAGGCGCGGCGCGCACGCATCGATTTTTCCGGAACAAGCCCTCAGCAGCCTAGCAACTTCAACGCGCCCCCCGCCATCTGCCGCGCCGCCGTGCTGTATGTGCTGCGCACGCTGGTGGATGAGGATATTCCGATGAACGATGGCTGCCTCGAACCCGTGGACATTATCATCCCGGCGGGTTCGATGCTGCGGCCGGCCTATCCGGCGGCCGTGGTGGCCGGCAATGTGGAAACCAGCCAGGTGATCACCGATGCGCTTTTCGGCGCGACCGGGTTGCTGGCTGCCGCGCAAGGCACGATGAATAATTTTACGTTCGGGAATGCGCAGCACCAATATTATGAGACGATTTGTGGCGGCAGTGGGGCGGGGCCGGATTTCGACGGCACATCCGCCGTGCATACGCACATGACCAACAGCCGCATCACCGATCCGGAAGTGCTGGAGCATCGGTTTCCCGTGCAGCTGGAGACGTTTGAAATCCGCCATGGCTCGGGCGGCGCCGGGCGGCATCGTGGGGGGGATGGCGTGCGGCGGCGGATACGGTTTCTGGAGCCGATGACAGCCACGATCCTCTCCAACCGCCGGCTTGTGCCGCCTTTTGGGCTGGAGGGGGGTGAGGCGGGTTTGCCGGGTCGCAACTGTGTGCAGCGCGCGGATGGAACGATCGAGGTGCTGGGGTCGACTCAGAGCGTGAGTATGGGGGTGGGCGATGTGTTTGTGATCGAGACGCCGGGCGGTGGTGGGTTTGGAAGAAAAGGTGCTTTGTAGCCCGTATCGCGCTTGGGCGATGCGGGGGCGGCGAGTAGCCACGTAGGCAGCGATTCCGGCTGCCGCACAAGGAAGAAAACCACGAAGACACGAAGACACGAAGCAGGCACGAAGAGGATGATCCGTTGTTGCAGATCGCAAATCGGCAGAAATAGGTTCCCGCCGCCGCTGAGAGCGGCGCGCATTTTCATCCGGCCAACCTCTTCTTCGTGCCTCCTTCGTGCCGTCGTGGTTCAATCTTTTTCGTCAACGCAAGTTGGCAGCAGACCGCTATTCCTGCCCGCCCCCAACCCCAACAGCCTCCCCCAGCCCAAACTCCCCCCGGACCGGCAACGCCCCCAATTTCTTCCGGAACACCCCACGCAAAAACCACAGGCTCAACCCCGCCTGCACCGTCGCCGATATGATCGATGCCACCCAGAAATCCGGCAGCACCGCCGGCGGATAATAGGACAGCAGCACGCACGGCACCGCGAACGTCACCAGCCGGCTCGCGCTGCTGTAAAAGCCCGGCAGCGTATCCCCCAGCGCCTGGAACATGCCGGAACACGCGAAGCCCACCCCAACCGCCACGAAATTCCACGAAATCATCCGCAGGAACTGGCAGGCGATCGCCAGAACGCCCGGATCCTGCGTGAACGCGCCCACCAGCCACTCCGGCCTGGCCTGGCACAGCGCCGTCAGCCCCAGCATCAGGCAGGTGCCATACAAAAGCGACGTGCGGAACGTCTCCATCACCCGCGCGCGCTGGCCCGCGCCGAAATTCTGCCCCGCAATCGGCGCCGCGGCGAAGGAGATGGCCATCGTGGGCAAAAACATCGCCTGCATCAGCCGCGCGCCAATGCCATACCCGGCCTGCGCCGCCGGCCCAAACCGCCGGATCGACCAGTAGAGAACCCCATTGAACGTGAATAACAGGAAGAACTCGCCCGCCGCCGGCAGCCCCACCTTGATCAGGCTCAGCCACACCGCCAGGCGCGGCCGCATACCGGCCAGCTCCACCCGCAACTGAGTCTGGATCCGCGGCAAGATGGCCACAATCACGATCAGGCTGATCACGGAGGCGATGGAACTCGCCAGCCCCGCCCCGAAGGCGCCCAACGGATGCCCTGTGCCCCACCCCGCAATCAGCACCGGTGCCAGAACCACGTTCAGCAGCACCGACGCGGTCTGCAACACCATCGTCGGCCGAACCACGCCCGTGGCCCGCAACGATGCGCCCAGCACCGTGCCCGGAAACATCACCGCCAGAGAGGGCAGATACGCATACAAGTAGCTCTTGCCGAACGCCGCACTGCCCGCATCCGCGCCAAGGCCGCGGGCCGCCCAGCCCGCGCTCGCATACCCCGCCACCAGGGCCATCACCGCCAGCAGGGCCGCCATGACCAGCACCTGGTTGAATACCAGCCTGGCATAGGCCTCATCCTTGCGCCCGATCGCCTGGGAAATCAGCGACAGGCTGCCCACCCCCACCAACTGGGCGGCCGCCAGGGCCAGATAGAGAAAATTCCCCGCGGTGGAGACGCCCGCCACCGCCTCCTTGCCGATGCGGGAGACGAAATAGAGATCCACGATAAAATAGGCGGACTGAAACAGCAGCGCGGCGCCGATGAACCCGGCCATGCTCACGATATGCCGCCCGATCGGGCCGCGCGTCAGGTCAGTCACGTCGGGATCCTCGGGGGTGGGCTGGGACCATATCAAAGTTAGGTGAGGAAGGAAGGTCTTCTTTTTTGAAAAAAAGAAGCAAAAAACTTTTGACTGGCTGTCGCGGACTCACCGGCGGGGTACGCAATAGAGTACAGGTTTTTTGGTTCTTTTTTTCAAAAAAGAACATTCTTCCTGCCTGGCCTTACGCGAAGGTCCCGCTTGCGCCCCGTAGTGATGACCGCCTATCCCAGCTGTGCTACGTTTTCCGCGTCCGAGGAACAGAACCAAGAATGACCAGCACGGAGCCGGTGCGCGCCGACCAGCACAGCCAGGCCTTATCCGACGCGGAGATAGCGCAAGCAGCGACTCTTCTCCCGATCACCCAGATAGCACGCGATCGCCTCGGCATCGTGGCCGAGCACCTGCAACCCTACGGCCACACCAAGGCCAAGCTCGATCTGGGCTATATCCGCACGCTGCACGACCGGCCTGATGGCAAGTTGATTCTGGTGACCGCCATCAATCCCACCCCCGCCGGGGAGGGCAAAACCACCACCACCGTCGGCCTGAACGACGCGCTGAACCACATCGGGCTGAACTCCATCGCCTGCCTGCGGGAGCCCTCGCTCGGCCCGTGTTTCGGCGTGAAGGGCGGCGCCGCCGGCGGCGGCTATGCCCAGGTGGTGCCGATGGAGGATATCAACCTCCACTTCACCGGTGATTTCCATGCGATCGGGGCCGCCAACAACCTGCTCTCCGCGCTGATCGACAACCACATCTACTGGGGCAACACGCTGCACCTGGATCCGCGCCGCATCGCCTGGCGCCGCGCGATGGACATGAACGATCGCGCGCTGCGGGCCATGATCACCTCGCTGGGCGGCGTATCCAACGGCTACCCCCGCGAGGATGGGTTCGATATCACGGTGGCTTCGGAAGTGATGGCCATCTTCTGCCTGGCGACGGATCTGGAAGATTTGCAGCGGCGCCTGGCCAATATCGTCATTGGCTATACCAGCACAAAGAAACACGTCACCGCCGGTGATCTGCATGCCGTGGGATCCATGGCGGTGCTGCTGCGCGATGCGCTGGCGCCGAACCTGGTGCAGTCGCTGGAGCATAACCCGGTGTTTGTGCATGGCGGCCCCTTCGCCAACATCGCGCATGGCTGCAACAGCGTGATCGCCACCAAGGCCGCGCTGAAACTGGCGGATTATGTCGTCACTGAAGCAGGCTTCGGCGCCGATCTGGGGGCGGAGAAATTCTTCGATATCAAATGCCGCAAGGCTGGCCTGGCGCCGGCCGCGGCGGTGATCGTGGCCACGATCCGGGCGCTGAAAATGCACGGCGGCGTCGCCAAGTCCGATCTGCGGGCCGAGAACATTGATGCGCTCACCGCGGGCTTTGCCAATCTGCGGCGCCACGTGGAAAACCTGCGCAAATTCGGCGTGCCCGTGGTTGTGGCCATCAACCGGTTCAGCGCGGATACCGAGGCCGAAATCGCCCGTGTGCACCATCTGTGCGAAGCCCTCGGCGTGCCCTGCTGCATGGCCGATCACTGGGCGCAGGGCGGGGCAGGGGCGGCAGCCCTCGCGCGCACGGTGGTTGCAACCATCGGCGAAACACCATCACGCTTCAAACCCCTCTATCCGGACGATCTCGGCCTGTTCGCCAAGATCGAAACCATCGCGCGGGAGATCTACCGCGCGGACGGGGTTTCCGCATCGTCCTCCATCCGCAAGCGCCTGGCTGAGTTCGAAGCCGACGGTTACGGCCATCTTCCTGTGTGCATCGCCAAGACCCAGTACAGCTTTTCCACCGATCCCACCGCCATCGGCGCACCTTCAGGCTACGACCTGCCGGTGCGCGATGTGCGGCTTTCCGCGGGCGCGGAGTTCATTGTCGCTGTGTGCGGCGAGATCATGACCATGCCCGGCCTGCCGAAAACGCCTGCTGCCAACAGCATCGGCCTTTCACCCTCCGGCCGCGTCACCGGCCTGTTCTAAAAACTTTCAGGAGCGCAACACGCTATGCCCGGCCGCCACTTTCTCCATGTTCCCGGTCCCACCAACGTGCCGGACCGTATCCTCACTGCCATGCACCGGCCGATGGAGGATCACCGCAGCCCGGTGTTCCCGCAGCTGGTTCTGCCGCTGTTCGAGGATCTGAAAAAGTTGTTCAAGACCACCACCGGCCAGGCGTTCATCTTCCCCGCCACGGGCACCGGATCGTGGGAAGCGGTGCTCACCAACACGCTCAGCGCCGGCGATACGGTGCTTGCCTCCCGCTACGGCCAGTTCAGCCATTTGTGGATCGATCTGGCGACGCGCCACGGCCTGAACGTTGTGGTGCAGGAAGAACCCTGGGGCACCGGCGCCAACCCCGATCACATCCACGCGGCGCTGGAGGCGGATCGGGACCATGCGATCCGCGCCGTCATGGTGGTGCAGAACGAGACCGCGACGGGTGTTTCCAGCGATGTGGCGGCCGTGCGCCGCGCGATAGATGCCGCCAAGCATCCGGCGCTGCTGTTTGTGGATGGTGTGAGCTCGATCGGCTCGATCGATTTCCGCATGGATGAGTGGGGTGTGGACGGCGCCATTACCGGCAGCCAGAAGGGCCTGATGTTGCCGGCGGGGCTTGGCATATCCTGCTTCAGCCAGAAGGCGCTGGAAGCCGGCCGCGGTGCCCGCCGCAACAACCCTCTGCGCCGCGTGTTCTTCGATATCGACGATATGCAGAAAGCCAACAAGGACGGGTATTTCCCCTACACGCCTTCCCTGCCGCTGCTCTACGGCCTGCGCGAAGCCCTCGCCATGCTGCTGGAGGAAGGTCTGGAGAATGTGTTTGCCCGCCATCGTTTTCTCGCATCCGGCGTACGCGCGGCCGTGCTGCAAGGCTGGCGCCTGCCGCTCTGCGCGAAGGAGCCGAAATGGTATAGCGACACGGTGAGTGCCGTGATGGTGCCGGAAGGTTTCAACGGGGCGGACGTGATCTCCCGCGCCTTCAAGCGCTACAACCTGGCGCTGGGCGCCGGCCTCAGCCAGATGGCCGGCAAGCTGTTCCGCATCGGCCATCTGGGCGATCTGAACGAACTGATGTGCCTGGCGGCCATCACCGGTTCGGAAATGGCGATGCGCGACATCGGCATAAAGGTTGAGCCCGGCAGCGGTGCCGCCGCCGCCGAGGAGGTGTATCGCAACGCAACCTCCGAGACCGCGCAGAAGGCGGCGTAAACAGCCACGATGCAGTCAATCGTTTTCCTGGATCGGGAGACGCTGCGCGCCACGCTGCGCCCTCCCGCCTTTCCGCACGAGTACGTTGAACACGATGTGACGTATCCGGGTGAGGTGGTGGAGCGTCTGCGGGGCGCCACCATCGCCATCACCAACAAGGTGCGCATCAATGGCGAGATGATGGCGCAACTGCCCTCACTCAAGCTGATTGCGGTGGCCGCCACCGGCACGGATGTGATCGACGTGAAGGCGGCCGCCGCGCGCGGCATCGTGGTTTCCAACATCCGCGGCTACGCCTTCAACACCGTGCCGGAGCACGTGATCGCGCTGATGTTCGCATTGCGGCGCAGCCTTGTGTTTTATGCCAACGATGTGCGGGCGGGTGCCTGGGCCGCAAGCCGACAGTTCTGTTTTCTCACCCACCCGATCTCGGATATTGCGGGATCAACCCTCGGCATTGTCGGCTATGGCGCGCTTGGCCGATCGATCGCCACGCGGGCCGAGGCGCTGGGGATGAAAGTGATCGCGCATGATGCCTTCCCCGCCGAGGGCCTGGTCGATTTCGCGACCATCCTGCGGGAGAGCGACGTGATCACCCTGCATGCGCCGCTGACGCCGGAAACACGCGGCATGATCGGCGCGGCCGAGCTGAAGGCGATGAAACGCAGCGCGATCCTGATCAACACGGCGCGTGGCGGCCTGGTGGATGAGCAGGCGCTGGCCGATGCGTTGCGCGCCGGCGAGATTGCCGGGGCGGGATTTGACGTGCTGACGACGGAGCCGCCGACAGCGGGCAACCCTCTGCTGGCGCCGGATATCCCTAATCTGATTCTGACGCCGCATGTGGCTTGGGCGAGTGCCGAGGCGATGCAGATTTTGGCGGATCAGTTGGTGGATAATATTGAGGCGTTTGTGGCGGGGGCGCCGAGGAATGAAGTGAAGTAAGAGTTCTTTTTTGAAAAAAAGAACCAAAAAACTTTTACCTATGGCGTACGCTGCCGGCGAGTCCCGCACCAAGTACCAAAAGTTTTTTGCTTCTTTTTTTCAAAAAAGAAGATTCTTCCTTTCTTTGAGTTATGTCCATGGTCTCCAAACTCCTCTACCAGCTCGACACTGATATCACCCCGAGTGTCTTCGACAGCGTCGTCGCCTATGACGGCGGCGCCGACCACGTGATCGGCCATGCGAACATTTCCGCCGCCATGGTTGGGCCTCTCGTGGAGGGCGCGATTTACACCCGCGGCCCGCGGGAAAAACAGTTTACCGCGTTGTTTGTGGGTGGCAGCCGGATTGATGAGGCGGAGGCGGTTCTCGCGGCCGTGCGCGCCAAGTTTTTTGGCAAGTTTTGTGTGTCCGTCATGATGGATAGTAACGGGTGCAACACCACGGCGGCGGCGGCGGTGGCGTTGCTCGCCAAGGCCTCGCCGCTGGCGGGTGTCTCGGCCCTTGTGCTGGCCGGCACCGGGCCGGTCGGCATGCGGGCGGCGGCGATGCTGGCGCTGGAGGGGGCGCAGGTGACCATTACCGGACGGAGCCTTGAAAAGACCGAGGCTGCGTCGGCTGCCATTGCCAGGCGCTTTGGCGTGAAGGTGATTGCCCGGGCGGCGGCGGACGGGGAGACCAGGGAGGGGTTAGTGCGGGCCAGCGAGGTTGTGCTGGCCGCGGGTGCCGCGGGACATGAGCTTGCCGGTGCCGCGAGTTGGCAGCATAGCCCGATCACCACGCGTGTGGCGGATTTTAATCCGGAGCCGCCGTTTGGCCTGGCCGGCCTCGGCGCCGGCGACAAAGCGAAGGACTACGGCGGCAAGCTTGCGTTTGGTGCGCTGGGCATTGGCGGGCTGAAACTGAAACTGCACCGTGCGTGCATTGGCCGCCTGTTCACGGCCAACGACCTGGTGCTGGATGCCGAAAACATCCTGGCCATTGCAAAGGAAATGGCGTGACCGCGATCAAGGACTCGTCGCTGGAAACCTTCCTGGCCGATCTCGCCAGCCGCGCGGCAACGCCTGGTGGCGGCAGTGCGGCGGCGGTATTGGGTGCCATGGGTGCGGCGCTTTCCGCCATGGTGTGCCATCTGACGATCGGCAAGAAGAAATATGCGTCCGTGGAAGCGGAATTGCGCGGCGTGCTGGAACGCGCCGATGATTTGCGCCTTCGGCTGGTTGCCGCCATCGCCGAGGATGTCGCCGCGTTCGACACCGTGATGGCAGCCTATGGGCTGCCCAAGGGCACAGAAGCGGAGCAGCAGGCGCGCCATGCCGCCATCCAGGCGGCATTGCGCGATGCCACCGACGCCCCGCTCGCGTGCGCCACCCTATGCCGCGAGGTGATCGATCTGGCGGCGATTGTGTCCGAGAAGGGTAATACCGCCGTGATCAGCGATGGCGGTGTTGCCGTGTTGTGCGCGCATGCGGCGCTGCGCAGCTCGGCGTTGAATGTGTATGTGAATGCGAAGAACATTGATGATCGGGCGTTTGCGGAGGGGCGCCTGGCGCAACTTGCGGCGCTGCTCGGCAGCGCCGCCACGCGGACTGAGTCCACCTATGAATCGGTTGTAGCCGCTCTGGGTTAATGTCCATGGCCTGTTTGGCTGCGGGCCACCCTTACGAAAACTTCCGGTTAGTGCGGTAGCAAATTGCGCATCGGCGATTTCACGATCGCTGTCCTCATTTCACTCAGGACGCGTTGCACGGCAGGGTCGGCTTGGATGCGGCTCCAGTACGCCGAGACCTTCGCGTGCTGCTCGACTGTTGGCGCCGCCCGCATCTCGGCGGAGGCGCCGGCCGAGGTTGGCCGATAGCGGACCGTCCGCACCGAAGCAGGGGGATGCGCAAAACCGGACACCAACCAGTCGGTCGTGGACTCCGACGTCAAGTCCATTGAATTCCTGACGCTGCTGACCATTTGAGAATATGAATTGCTTAAATGGAGCGCAACACATGGACCGTACCCCTGAAGATCATGGTGCGACGATACTCCGCGCCGATGCTCCCGTTCGGCGCGAGGCGAAGGGTGCCGCGGCCCCCTTGTCATACCTGTGGCTCTATCGGTCAGCCCCCTCTGACCGAATTGCAATGATCAAGGTCGGACTGGAAGCCTCCGTCGCGAATCGCATCATCACGTACATCTCCGAGAGCAAGAGCGAGGCTCTTCGTGCCGTTGATATCTCGCACGCCACGATGAACCGCTGGGTTAAGGCCGATGCGAAGCTCCCTCCTGCTGAAAGTGAACGCATCCTTGGCGTCGGTCGCCTAGTCGGACAGGTCCAGGCCATGGTAGAGGAATCGGGCGACCCCACAGACTTCGACGCCCGCGCTTGGCTGACCCGCTGGCTGGGCGAGCCCCTTGCGGCACTGGGAGGCGTCTGCCCGCGAGATCTGCTCGACACCATCGAGGGACAGAGGATGGTGTCCGAGGCGCTGGCACGTATGCGCAGTGGCGCTTACGCGTGAGTGTGGTCGTCTTCCGGATAGCGACCAACGCCACCAGCTACCGGGCCGACGACATGTCAGGAATGGGCGCCAAGAACGATGGCGGCCGCTGGAACGAGCAGGGCGTCGCAGCTCTCTACACAAGCGAGAACCGGGCGCTTGCCTGCTTGGAAACGGTCGTGCACCTCAATGCAGGGGGACTGCCGCTCAACCGCTACCTCGTCGAAGTCACGATTCCGGATGATGTTTGGAGCGCACGGGAGGAGGCCGACGTGAGAACGCTTGTCGGCTGGGATGCTGAGCCGGCGAGCATCGTGAGCATCAGCTACGGCACCGACTGGCTACGTGCTGGGCGGTCGGCGATCCTCGTCGTTCCATCTGTCATCGCGCCTGAGGAGAAAAACATCATCATCAATCCGGATCACCCCGACAGCACGAAGATCGTAGCCAGGAGCATACGCAAGTGGACCTACGACTCGCGGATGGCGAAGCCTTAACCCAGATGCGTTGCGGCCTTTCACAGTGGTAATGAAGGTAATGATCCGGATGGCGGCCGCAGCGAACCCGCGGTGAGTTGCGACGACGGATGGCGCTTCGCTTATCCGTCCTACACAGGTTCAATGTCCGCTTTCGGGCACGCTCCTGGCGTGGAGCCATGACCGATTTTGGCGCATACCTGACGGGAATAGATTTCAGGCCAACCCCCCCCTTCCACCAACACGGCAACCCAGCATACCAGCCAACGAGCAGAGTCCGTCTGCCCCCTCACATCTTCACATTAAACTCCATCAGCACCGTATCCTCCGAAAACACCGCGCTGTGCCACGCCCCCGGCGCAAACCGGATCGCCGTGCCCGCGCGCAATTCCACCCGCCCCGCCGCGCACTCCAGCACAGCCGCCCCACTCACCACGCGCAAAAACTGTTCATGCGGATGGCTGTGCCGCGCCGCCACACGCCCCGCCGGCACAAACACCTGCCGCATCGTGGCACCCACCCCCGGCAACTCCGCCGCCGCGCCCGCATCCCACTGCGCCACATCCACATCCGCATCCATCACGCCGCTCCTCGCCGCCACTTAACCCTCAGCCACAACCCCCCCACCCCAGGTTGACCATCCCGCTACCCCTCGCCATTACGCAAGCCCCAACCGGCGCCCTACCATGAGCAAGCAGACCAGAGACGCCATCACCCAATCCCAGGCGATCAAGCTGCCCGTCCGCCCCCGCCTGCGCGATATCATGGGCCCCGGCCTGATCACCGGCGCGTCGGACGATGATCCCAGCGGCATCGCCACCTATTCCCAGGTCGGCGCCCAGTTCGGCTATGGCCTGGGCTGGACGCTGCTGTTCACCTACCCGCTGATGTGCGCCATCCAGCAAATCAGCGCGGAAATCGGTCGCGTGACGGGCCAGGGCATCGCCGGCAATCTGCGCCGCCATATGCCCGGCTGGGTGCTGTATTTCGTTGTGGTGCTGCTGATGGTGGCCAACGTCATCAATCTCGGCGCGGATCTCGGCGCCATGGCCGCCGCCACCCAACTGCTCTTCGGCGGGCCCGGCAAGCTCTATGTGGTGGCATTCGCGGCCGTCTCGGTCGGGCTGCAAGTGTTCGTGCGCTACAGCCGCTATACCACGTGGCTGAAATGGCTCACCCTCTCCCTGCTCGCCTACGTCGCCACCGTGTTCGTGGTCGACGTACCCTGGGGCCAGGTGGGCCGCGCCCTGGTGTGGCCGCACATAGATTTCTCGGCCAGCATGCTCACCAGCATTGTCGCCGTGTTCGGCACCACCATCAGCCCCTACCTCTTCTTCTGGCAGGCACAGGAAGAAGTGGAAGCCGAGCAGGAAAACCCGCAAGCCCGCCCGCTGCGCGTCGCCCCGGAAGAAGCGCCGGAGGAATTCGAACGTATCCGCCTGGACACCTATTTCGGCATGGGCGTTTCCAACCTGGCCGCGCTTTTTATCATCATCACCACCGCCGCCACGCTGCACGCGCATGGCGTCACCACCATCGAAACCTCGGCCCAGGCCGCCGAAGCGCTGCGCCCCATCGCCGGCCGCTTCGCCTTCGTGGTGTTCACCACGGGGATCGTGGGCACCGGCATGCTGGCGGTGCCGGTGCTCGCCGGCTCCGCCGCCTATGCGCTGGGCGAGGCACGGCAATGGAAAGTCGGCCTCACCCACCTGCCCAGCCAGGCCCGCCCGTTCTACATCACCATCGCACTGGCCACCTTCGCCGGCATGCTGATCGTCTTCTCGCCGCTGGATCCGGTGCGGGCGCTATTCTACAGCGCCGTCGTCAACGGCGTGGTGGCCGTGCCGGTGATGGTGGCCATGATGATCATCGCGGCAAAACCCACCGTCATGGGCCGCTTCACCCTCGGCCGTATACTCAGCAGCTTTGGCTGGCTCTCCACGGCGGCCATGGCGGCGGCCTCAATCGGGATGTTCGCGACGCTGGGGCAGTAAGGAAGAATGTTCTTTTTTGAAAAAAAGAACCAAAAAACTTTTACTCCTTTGCGCCCACTGCCGGCGAGGCGCGCGCCAAGTGTCAAAAGTTTTTTGCTTCTTTTTTTCAAAAAAGAAGACCTTTCTTTCTATGGCTCCAACTGAAACGCCTCCCCCGTGCTCATCTCCCGTGGCGCCCCCGGCAGCCGCCGCGCCAGCACGAACCGCGCGAACAGCGCCCACACATCCCGTATCTCCGGCCCGCTCAGCCCCTTCAGCTCATGCCCGCCATCGTAGGTAACCAGCCACGCGGGGGTACCCAGGCGGCCCAGCACCTGCTGCATCTCTTCCGCCTGGGCAAACGGCACCGGCTTGTCCTGGAACCCATGGATCAGCAGGGCAGGGGGGGCGCCACGCCGCGCCAGCAGCGCGGGTGAGGCGCTGAGTTCCAGCGCATGCAGGCGATCAGGCGGTGCCGCCACCGGCCCCTGCAAAAACCCGCGGTAATTCGGCCGCGCCGTTGCCAACGCCACCAGGTCGGTCGGGCCGGAGAGCGAGATCATGCAATCCGCCTGCGGCGAAATCCCTGGCAGCAGTTGCGCCATGTCGCCCGGCGCAATCCGCGGCAGAACGCCCAGCATCAGGGCCAGCTGCGCCCCCGCCGAATCGCCCTCCGCGCAGATATGGTCCGGATCAATCCCCAGCTCACGTGCATGCGCCCGCACCCAGCGCATCGCCAGTTGCACATCGTTGAGCTGCACCGGCCATGCCGTCTGCGGCGTCTTCTCATAAAGGCGGTAATCCACGGGCACGGCCACAATCCCGGCCGCCGCAAACTGCCTGCATGGCCCCGCCTGGCCGGCCTTGCTGCCGGCCACCCACCCTCCGCCATGGATCATCAGCAGCGCGGGTGCGGGGCCTCCAGGCGCGGCCGGCGTGCAAACATCCAGCCTCTGGGCCGGGTCCGGGCCGTAGGCAATCCCCTCCGCGGATCCCTGGGCGGCATGCGCCAGCACCAGCAGGTAGGCGGAACACAGGATGGTTACTAAAATCTTCATCTTCACCAAAGCTTCGCGTCGGCATTGTCTCGCAAAAGAGTCCAGTCTTTGCTACAAAGTAGCGTGTAGACGCTCGGTTTTCACAACTCAGGGTGCCTGATCTCGCGGCGAGAGACAATCCATTGTGCCGCCAGGCAACCAGCCGGGCGGTAATGGCAGGAAAACAGGCTTCGGGAGGTTGTGATTTCGGAACGTAACGCCTTGCGCGGCACCGTCGGACAAGAACTCGCCCGCCAGGGTCTTAAGCTGAGTTTCGCGCCCGACCTGGAGGCGCGCTTCGAAGCAGAGACCAAACGGGCCCGCGCCCGTCATCTGCTCCGCTCCGGAACGATCACCATTTTTCTCACCAACATCTTTCTGGTGCCGGATGCCTGGCTGGTGCCGGATGTGTTCGGCCTCGCGGTGTTTCTGCACGCGGCTTTCAGTTTTGGCTACTGCGCCATTCTCTTCGTCACGTCCCGTCAGCCGCCTCCGGTGATCCGCGAGGCGATGCACGCCACCTTCGTGATCATGGCCCTGTTGGGTTCGATCAGCCTGTTCGTTCTCTCCCAGGCGCCGGATCGCACCTATCTCTGCCTCACCTTTTCCCTGTTCATCGTCTACGTCAACGTGGTCACCCGCTTGCGTTTTGGCTGGGCCTTGTGGTTCAGCGTCACGGCGGTCACCGGCCTGATTGTTGCCGTGCTGCGTAGCCCCGCACTGCCGCCGGGGCTGCGGGAGATTGCGGCCTTAACAATCCTCACCACTGCCGCGCTGACGCTGTATGCCAATTATTTCATCGAATCAGCGGAACGCCGTTCCTATCTTCTCACGCTGGACCAGGTTCTCGCCGGCGAGGAACTGGCCGAATACAACGTACGTTTGAGCGCGCTGTCTTCCACCGATTGGCTCACGGGTGTCGCCAACCGGCGTGGGCTGGAGCTTCATCTCGCCAAGACATGGGCCGAGGCTGCCAGCCAGAACGCCTCCGTGGCCTTGCTGATGATCGATGTCGATTACTTCAAGCTGTTCAACGATCTCCACGGCCACCCGGCCGGCGACGACTGCCTTTCGCGTCTCGCCGCCCTGATTGTGCAGCAGTTACGTGAGGAAAACGATCGCCTGGCCCGCTACGGTGGTGAGGAGTTCGCCGTGGTGCTTCCCAACACCTCGCTGGCCGAAGCCGCCATTGTGGCCGAACGCATCCGCCAGGCCGTTGAGGATCTCGGCCTTCTCCATGGCGCCCCCGGCGCCACGCCCTTTGTCACCGTCAGCATCGGCGCCAATGCTGCCGATCCCGCCGCCGGCGGCACGCCCGAGCAGCTCATTTCCGGCGCCGACGCTGCGCTCTATCAGAGCAAGAACCGCGGCCGCAACCGTGTCTGGCCCGGCGCCTATGCGATGCAGGTCACCTCAGCGACCAGCTAGACGTTTCTTGCGTCTTTTTTTCAAAGAAGAAGGCCTTGCTTCCTTCATGCACCCCACCACCCCAAGCAGCCGGATCGCCTGGCGCGACGGCGCCTTCTCCCAGGGCGAGCGCGTGCTGGCGGAAGAAACCGCCATCGCCATCACCTACAACCGCATCACCCACGCGGTGATGATGGCAACTCCGGCCGACCTGGAGGATTTTGCCGTCGGGTTCAGCCTCTCCGAAGGCATCGTGCCGGCGCCTGGCGCCATCGAGGATTTTGCCATCATCGAGGCCGAGGGCGGCCTGGAATTGCGCATGTGGATTCCCCCCGCCCACATGGCGGTGCTGGAAAAGCGCCGGCGGCGCCTCGCCGGTGCCACCGGCTGCGGCATGTGCGGTCTGGAAAGCCTCGGGGAAGCGCTCCGCCCGGTGCCTCACATTGCCCGCGGCATCATGCCCGATCCGGCTACGGTGCAACGTGCCGTCGCCTCCCTGGCCGATGCCCAGGTTCTCAACAGCGCGACCCGCGCTGTCCATGCGGCCGGTTTCTGGAGCCCTGATACCGGCCTTGCCGCATTGCGCGAAGATGTGGGGCGCCATAACGCGCTGGATAAGCTCGGCGGTGCCATGGCGCGCGCCGGCCTGCGGGCCGGCCAAGGCATTCTTCTCCTCACCAGCAGGATCTCCATCGAGCTGGTGCAGAAGGCTGCGCGCATGGGGGGGCCCGTTGTTGTCGCCATATCGGCGCCAACGGCGCTGGCCGTCCGCGCCGCCAGGCAAGCCGGCATCATCCTCATCGGCGTGGCGCGTCAGGACGGATACGAAATATTTACGTGAACGCAACCAAAAACCCTTCCAACACGTGCAACCCCAGGTTTAGGATCGCAATCCGTCACGACCCTCGGAATGTCCGATCATGCCGCCCACCAACGCAACCCTCTCCCCCTCGATGCTCTGCCAGCTTTACGCGCATGGTTTCATCGCCATCGGCCGCTTCCGCATCGAGGGCGACCGTGTTTTCACCATTCACCTGGACCGGCCCGAGGCGGCTTCATGGCGCTTTGCCATCGTGGCTTTCGTCAGCCTCGGCGCCGACGGCACCGTACTGCGCATATCCAAGGCCGAAGGGCGTCTGGGGACCCGTCTGCGCGCCTATTGCCGCGACATCGGCTATCGCCTGAGCGGCGACCTGGCACCGGATCAGTTTTACAAAGGCGGCGCAAAGCCGTGGGAGGGGTCGGCCTGGCTGTCATACACGGCTCCGTCCCATGCCGGCCTGGTTTTTGCGCAGCAAACCGACATTCTGGAGCATGCGGAGCGGCAGCACCGCCTCATCCGGCACTACAACCCGCCGCTATGCAGCCAATCCCCGGCAGGCCGCGCTATCGCCGACGATTGGCGCGCCCGCCACGGCTTCCCGTTGCCCGTCAGCCGCCGGGACGCAGTGCGCAAGGAAGGCGTTCTTTTTTGAAAAAAAGACCCAAAAAACATTTATCTGTTCGCCCACGCGACACGGCCGCCACCACGCGTAACTGACCGGACTGGCCAGGTGCGCCAAGTCTACGCGGCCGCCTTCTTCGCCTCCCGCCGGCGTGCATGCAGGATGAACTCCGTATAGCCGTTCGGCTGCGCGCGGCCCTTGAACACCAGGTCGCAGGCGGCCTGAAACGCGGGTCCATCGAACCCCGGCGCCATCGGCCGATACACCGGGTCGCTCTCATTTTGCCGGTCAACCACCGCGGCCATGCGTTTCAGTGTTGCCATCACCTGTGCGGCGTCCACCACGCCGTGATGCAGCCAATTGGCGATATGCTGGCTGGAAATCCGCAGCGTGGCGCGATCCTCCATCAGGCCCACATCGTCAATATCCGGCACTTTTGAGCAGCCCACGCCCTGGTCGATCCAGCGAACCACGTAGCCAAGGATACCCTGCACGTTGTTGTCCAGCTCCTGCTGCACATCCTCGGGCGCCCAGTTGCTCGCCTCGATCGGGATCGTCAGCAGATCGCTCAGCTTGGCCCGCGGCCGCTTGGCCAGTTCCGTCTGGCGCGCGAACACATCCACCATATGATAGTGCATCGCGTGCAAGGTGGCCGCGGTGGGAGAAGGCACCCACGCGGTATTGGCGCCCGCGCGCGGATGGCCGATCTTTTCCGCCAGCATTTCCGCCATGTGATCCGGCGCGGCCCACATGCCCTTGCCGATCTGCGCATGGCCGGGCAGCCCGCAGGCCAGGCCGATATCCACGTTCTGGTCCTCGTAGGCGGCGATCCAGGCCGTGGCCTTCATCTCGTTCTTGCGGATCATCGTGCCCGCTTCCATCGAGGTGTGTATCTCGTCGCCGGTGCGGTCCAGAAACCCGGTATTGATGAAGAACACGCGGTCGCGGGCGGCATAGATACAGGCGGCCAGGTTGGCGCTGGTGCGCCGTTCCTCGTCCATGATGCCCATTTTCAGCGCGCGGCGCGGCAGCGCCAGCAGATCCTCCACGCGCGCGAAGAGTTCGGCGGCAAACGCCACCTCCTCCGGCCCGTGCATCTTCGGCTTCACGATATACATCGAGCCGGTGCGGCTGTTATGCAAAGCCGGCGTGCCGCGCAGATCATGCGTGGAAATCAGCGCCGTGACCGCGCAATCCAGCATCGTCTCCGGCGTTTCGCTGCCGTCCGGCATCAGCACGGCATCGGTGTACATGTGGTGGCCCACATTGCGCACCAGCATCAGGCTGCGGCCATGCAGGCTGACGGCGCCGCCATCCGGGCCGATGAAGGCCAGGTCAGGCTGCAACCTGCGCTCCAGAGTCTGCCCACCCTTGCTGAAACTGGCGGAAAGCGTGCCCTGGGTCAGTCCCAGCCAGTTTCGATAAACGTCCACCTTGTCGGCCGCATCCACGGCGGCCACGCTATCCTCGCAATCCATGATGGTGCTGATGGCGGATTCCATCACCACATCGGCGATGCCCGCCGGATCATCCGCGCCCACGCGGTGCGTGCGATCGATCTGGATGATGATGTGCAGCCCGTTGTTCTTCAGCAGGATCGCGCTGGGCGAAGCGGCTTCGCCCTGGAAGCCGGCAAACTGCGATCCATCCCGCAGATGCCGCAGGCCGGATGCGGTGTGCACCTCCAGCGCCCCATCGGCCACCGCATACAGGGTCGCTTCGCTATGGGAGGCACCCTCCAGCGGCACCGCCTGGTCCAGGAACGCGCGGGCACGCGCCACCACGGCGGCACCGCGCGCCGGGTTGTAGCCGCGCCCGGCCGCGCCCGCGGTTTGCGGCACCGCATCGGTGCCATAGAGCGCATCATACAGGCTGCCCCAGCGGGCATTGGCGGCGTTCAGCGCATAGCGGGCGTTGGAAATCGGCACCACAAGCTGGGGGCCGGCAATGCGCGTGATCTCCGGATCCACGGCGCTGGTGGTCACGGCGAAGGCCGGCGGCTCCGGCTCCAGATAGCCGATGCCGCGCAGGAAGGATTCGTACTCCGCCTGGTCGAACGCATCTGCCCGATGCGCGACGTGCCAGGCATCGATGCTGGCCTGCAGGGCCGCGCGCTTTTCCAGCAGGGCGCGATTGCGCGGCGCCAGATCGTGCAGGATGGCGGCATAGCCCTTCCAGAACTGCGCGACGCTCAGCCCGCTGCCGCGCAACGCTTCATTGGCGATGAACTCATACAACACCCTGGCGATTTTCAGCCCGCCGGTCTCAATGCCCTGCATCGCCCGCACCATCCTGATCAACCAAAACGCGTGTGTGTTACCCTCGCCGATCCGCGTGGCAAGGCCCCACCCCATTCCGGCATCAGGGGATGAGGGAAGGCTTACCGCAGCGCAGCATAAGCCTCATGTAGTCGGCCCCCGCGCAAGGAACACAGCCATCTCCGAAAATCTCCCCGACATTCTGATGCAGGCCGTCTGCCTCCTCGCCGAGGGTGCGGCCGGCCCCCGCAGTGCGTGGCGCAACCTCACGCTGGCCACGATCACGGCTGAGGGCTGGCCCAGCCTGCGCACGCTGGTTCTGCGCCGTTTCGATCCGCAATCCCGATTGGCCGAGCTGCATACCGACACACGCTCCGCCAAACATGCCGAGCTGAGCGCGAACCCGCGCGCGGCCGTGCATGGCTGGGATGCTCAGGGCCGTATTCAGCTCCGCCTCGCCGGTACCGTCACCCTGCACGCCGGCGATACGGTAGCGCAACGCGCATGGGAAAGTTTGCGCCCTGCGAGCCAGGCGACCTATCGCGTGATGCCAGGCCCCGGCCGCGTGATGTCCACGCCCGATGCGCAGGGCCATGATCGTGCGGAGGCCGACGCGTTTGCCGCGTTTTGTGTGATCCGTTTGCACTACCATATGCTGGAATGGTTGCATTTGGGACACAGCAGCCATCGCCGCGCGCGCTTCGCCTGGTTTGGTAATACATGCGAGGCTACGTGGCTATCTCCTTGAAGCGGGTTGCCTCGCCATGTCCCTCACCCTCACGCGTCCTGCCATCCCGGCGCTCGCGCCGGATCGCCTGACGCCGGGCGCCATCGCCGCCTATGTGACCCTTTGCCTGGTATGGGGCTCCACGTTTCTGGCGGTGCGCATCGCGGTGGAAACCCTGCCGCCGTTTACGCTGAGCGGCATGCGTTCGCTCATCGCGGGCGCCATCCTTGCCTCCATCGCCTTGGCCCGTGGCGCCGCATTGCCGTCAAGGGCCGCGCTGGTGTCGGCCGCGGTATCCGGCATGCTGATGTTTTCGTGCTGCCAGGCTGTGCTCTCCTGGGCGGAGACGCGCGTACCGAGTGGCCTGACCGCGGTGATGGCCTGCACCGTGTCGTTGTTCACGCCGGTCATTTCCTGGCTGGCCGGCGCCAGCCCACGTCCTGGCCTGGTGGCATCGCTTGGCCTGATGGCCGGGTTTGCCGGCGTTGCCGTACTTGTGCCCTCCGGTGGTCCGCATGCGCTCGATGGGTTGGCGGTCACCGCGCTGCTGGTCTCCTCTCTGGCGTGGTCGGTCGGGGCGGCCCTGGCACGCCGTGTGCCGCCGGCAGGATCCCCGCTGCTGGGCAGCGGCGTGCAATTGCTCTGCGGCGGCGTGCTGACCGTCTGCATCGCCTCGCTGAATGGTGAGTGGCAGCCCGACGCCCTGGCCCACGCCTCTGCCCGGTCGGTGTTCGCCATGGTCTACCTGATCGGCTTCGGGTCTCTGCTCTCGGTTGCCTGCTTCGGCTGGCTGGTGCAGATCTGGCGCCCGGAACGCCTCAGCACCTACGCCTACGTGAACCCGGTGATCGCTCTGGCGCTGGGCGCCGCCTTCGCCGGCGAGGCCGTGAGCGCGCGCGAGCTCCTCGCCACGGTTTTCATCCTCTGTGCCGTCGCGCTGGTCATGGTCTCAATGCGTCATCAAAACACCTAAAAGTCTTTTTTGCTTCAGAGTCCAATGGCTTCTGCCGCGGCGACATCCAGCAGACGTTCGATAACTTCAGGCTCCTGGGCGCCGGCGATGGCGTGGCAGCCGGAAACGACGAAGCACGGAACACCGTTGATGCCGAGCCGATGGGCGCGCAGATTGTCGGCGTGAACCGCGTCGGCTTCCTGGTTGCTGGCCAGGAAAGTACGGGCGCTGCCGGGCCGCAGGCCGCAGGAGGCGGCGATGGCGGTGAGCACCGTCAGATCGCCGATATCCCGCCCGTCGGTGAAATGGGCGGCGAACACGGCTTCCACCACCTCGTCGGCGCGGCCGAAGGCCGCTGCCCAGCGTACCAGGCGGTGCGCATCGACGCTGGCGGGGGTGCGGCGGATACGATCGAAGCGGAACATCACGCCTTCCACACGGCCAATATCGGTGATCGAGGCGTACATCCGGCGCGCGCGTTCCTCGCCGCCGAATTTGCGCAGCACGTAGTCGCTGCGTGACATGCCGCCGCGTGGCATGTCCGGGTTCAGCAGGAAAGGGCGCCACGTGACCTCGACCAGCAGGTCGGGCCGGCGCGTGAGGGTCCGGAAAAGCCGCCTGACGCCCAGGTAGCACCACGGGCACACGAGATCGTGTACGACCTCGATCGCCAGACGCGCCTTTGGTGGGGCAAGGATATTCACGACAACAACCTAAGCGGCGTGGAGCGCCGTAACCACCGATTTTTTGGCCTCGTGTCCGGGTGCCGGGTGACGCACCGCCGATTGCAGGAATTCGCGATGATCGAGCTTTTTGAACTGGCCGGCAGTGATCCGGATTTTCGCTTTAGCCCTTATTGCTGGCGTATCCGCATGGCGCTCGCCCACAAGGGGCTGGAGCCCAAAACCACCCCCTGGCGGTTCCATGAGAAGGACAGGCTTCCGGGGGCGCCGATGAACCGGCAGGTGCCGGTGCTGGTGGATGGCCGGGAGGTGATCAGCAACTCCAGCCGGATCGCGTTCTACCTGGAAGACCGCTACTCCAACAGCCCAAGCCTGTTTGGCGGCCCCGGCGGCGAGGCGCACGTGCATTTTATCGTTGCCTGGGCCGATACGGTTTTAACCGCTGGATTGTTCCCGATTATTGGTCCGGATGTTCTGGCCCACCTGCATCCGGCCGACCGCGACTATTTCCGGCAAAGCCGCGAGAAACGCCTTGGCATGACACTGGAGCAGGCGCGGGCGGGCCGCGCGGCACGCCTGGCGGCGTTCCGGGAGAGCCTGGCGCCGCTGCGGCACGCGTTGCAGATGCAGGATTTCCTGGGCGGCGATGAGCCGAGCTACGCCGACTACGCGGTGTTCGGCAGTTTCCAATGGGCGCGCTGCGTCAGCACGCAGGACGTGCTGGCCGAGGATGACAGCCTGCGGAGCTGGCGGTCGGCGATGCTGGACCTGTTCGACGGGCTGGCAGAACGGGCGCTGCCGGGCTGATCTAGCCGCCGCGCACGATGCTGATGACCATGACGCCGAACAGGGCGGAAGCGGCCGTGAAGGCGGCGATCACGATGCGCAGGCGGAAGCCGTAGTCTTGCGAGTCCGCATGCAATTCGGCGAGCATGCGGGTTCGCTCGGAAGCGGCGCGGGCGGCGATCCCGTCCGGACCGGGGAGCGGCTCGGCGAGCAGGGCATCGGCGCTATCCCCGAGCCGGGGTCGCAGAGCGTCGAGTGCGGCTTTCGGATCGGCGCTGCGGGCGGCGGCGACGGCCTGGTCCAGCGCCTGGCTGCGGGCCATCGCACGGTCGAAGGGAATTTGTGCGGCAAAGGTGGCGAAGGCGCCGAGCAGGCCGACGATGGCGAAGGCCATGATCAGGAATCCGGTCCAGGTTCCGGTATCGCCCGGCCGCTTCTTGTGTTGCATCGCCAGTCTCGCCTCCCGCTCGTTGCGCACGCGCCATAGCCGGCCTCTCCCTGGCATGGGCGGGGCGGCGGGTCCACAGCGGGAAGGCGGGGGCGCGGGAAGGCGGGCCCGCGCAAACGCTTTATCAAGGTTACGCCGCCAGGATCGGGCCCGACTGGTGCGGCTGAGTATCATCTATTGGGAAAAAAGAGCTGGCTGTCAGCTGGGGGCACCGGGTTGAAGAATCGGCCATCGGCGTTGTCTGGGGCGCCCACGATAGCGCCGAGTGCAAAGGCTCCGGACATGAGTTCCGGGCCGAGGGTGGCCCCTGCCGAGGCGGCGCCGCTTGCCGGTGCGCCAGCGGCGGCGCCGGCCGGCGCGGGGGGGGCGGCAAACCGGTGGCCGCCGGCGCGGGTGGCCGCGGTGGAGGCACTGTGGGGCCAGGGCTTCATCATGCCGGGCGGGCGGCCTGAGAGCCTGCGGCTGTGTAAGCCCATGGGGCTCTCCTCAAGCGTGACCCTGCTTCTGTTGGGCGGCGGCTTAGGCGGGCCGGCGCACTGCATCAGCAGTGAGTTTGGCGCGTGGATCGCGAGTTTCGAAGCGGATGAAAATCTGCGGTCGCTGGCCGCGTCGCGGCGCGCCGCGGCTGACCCGCTGAACAGGATCACGATCAATGGCTGGGATCGCGCCAGCCCGCAGTTCCGCGCCCGCAGCGCCAACCATGTGCTGGCGCTGGAGGCGCTGCGCGGCACCAAGCCGGTGCCGCTGCTCGAAAGTCTGGCCGCCGCGCTGCGGCCGAGCGGACAGGTGGTGCTGACCGAGCTGGTCTCCGAGGACGCACCCAGCGACAAGGACAGGGAGTTCGCGGCCTGGTGCCGGCTGGAAAATCGGCTGCCGGAACTGCCACGATCCCAGGACGTGACGCAGGCGCTGCAACGGCTGCATTTCGATGTGCGGGTGGTGGAGGATATGTCGGACCGGCACATCACCCAGACGCTGGGCGGCTGGCGGGATGCGGTGCGCGCGATGGCGGCCGGGCCGCGCCCGGCGCCGCAAACCGCCGGCGCATTCGTAACGGAGGCGGAGCTCTGGCTGCTGCGGATACGGTTGATGCGGCGGCTGGGGGTGAGGCTGATGCGCTGGCATGCGATTGGGGCGGCGTGATGGGTTCGTTCTTGGTTTGTTTCACGTGAAACATTTTGAAGGATCTGTTCTTTTTTGAAAAAAAGAACCAAAAAACTTTTGATTGTTTAGGTATCTGCGGTTCGGGCGTGTCGGGTACTTAGCAAGGGCGCAAGAGTAAAAGTTTTTTGGTTCTTTTTTCAAAAAAGAACATCTTTCTTCCTTGACCTGTTCACTTTAGGGCGCTAACTGCGCGCCTCCGCATTTTCCACCCCGACCCCAGCCTGGGGCCGGGCCAACAAGGTCGTGTCATGAAGATCCGCAACAGCCTTCGCGCCGCCAAGACCAGGGACAAGAACTGCCGCGTGGTTCGCCGCCATGGCCGCGTGTATGTCATCAACAAGAAGAACCCTCGGATGAAGGCGCGCCAGGGATAACAGTTGTCAGGTGCCAGCATTCAGTCGTCAGATAGGGGTGATATCTGAGGGCTGAAACATGATCGCACTTCCGCCGCCGAAAGCCGACATTCTGGCGCGCCGTGATGAGATTGTGGCGGCGCTGAAGCGGATTTTGCCGGGCGACGGGGTGATTTCCGAAGCGAAGCGGCTGAAGCCGTATGAGACCGATGGGCTTTCCGCCTACCGGCAGCCGCCTCTGGCGGTGGTGCTGCCGGAGACGACCGAGCAGGTGGCGGCGATCCTGCGCTATTGCAGCGAGGTTGGTCTGCGGGTGATTCCCCGCGGGGCCGGGACGTCGTTGGCCGGGGGGGCGCTGCCGCTGGAGGATGCGGTGGTGATCGGGATGATGCGCATGAACCGCATCCTGGACATCGATTATGCCGATCGCTGCGCCACGGTTCAGGCTGGGGTGACGAATTTGGCGATCACCGGGGCGGTGCAGGCGGCAGGGTTTTTCTATGCCCCCGATCCTTCCAGCCAGTTGGCCTGCATGATCGGCGGCAATGTGAGCATGAACTCGGGCGGCGCGCATTGCCTGAAGTATGGGGTAACGGCGAATAACCTGCTCGGGCTTCGTATCGTGACGATTGACGGCGAGATACTCGATATCGGCGGCGCGCATCTGGATGCCGCGGGGTATGACTGGCTGGGCTTGTTGACCGGCAGCGAGGGCATGCTGGCGATGGTGACCGAGGTGACCGTACGGATTTTGCGCGGGCCGGAGGGGGCGCGGGCGATGCTGGCGGGGTTTGCCAGCAACGAGATCGCCGGCGCCTGCGTGGATGCGATCATCGCCAGCGGCATCATTCCCGTGGCGCTGGAGTTCATGGACAGGCCGGCGATCCATGCCTGCGAGGCGTTCGCCCACGCCGGCTATCCGCTGGAGGCGGAGGCGCTGCTGATCATCGAGGTTGAAGGGTGTGTTGAGGAGCAGGATCGGCTGCTCGCGCGCATTGGCGAGATTTGCGCGGATTTTGCGCCGGTGAGCATGCGGATTTCGCAAAGTGCCGCGGAGAGTGCGGCGATCTGGAAGGGTCGCAAGGGCGCGTTTGGGGCGGTGGGGCGGATCAGCCCGGATTATCTGTGCATGGATGGAACGATCCCGACGAGCAGGCTGCCGGAGACGCTGCGGCGCATTGCGGAGATGACGGCGGCGGCGGGATTGAGCGTGTGCAATATTTTCCATGCGGGCGATGGCAATTTGCATCCGCTGATCATGTTTGATGCCAATGACCCGGATAGTTTTCATCGCGCCGAGGTGTTGGGCGCGGATATCTTGAAGCTATGCGTTGAGGTGGGTGGTTGCCTGACCGGCGAGCATGGGGTTGGCGTGGAGAAGCGTGATTTGATGAGCGTGCAGTTCCGGCCGGCGGAGTTGGCCCAGCAGCGCGCGTTGAAATCCGCGTTCGATCCTGCCTGGCTCTTGAATCCAGCCAAGGTGTTTCCCCTGCAAGACGCGGCCTGATGGATAAAAGTCTTTTTGCTTCTTTTTCTTCAGAAAAAGAAGAGTCTTTCTTTTTGCAACAACTTCCGCCGTGCTCGACAGCGAAAAACTTAACCACGACGGGATGCCGGACAGTCCGCAGGGTAGGCGAGTCTGACTGAGATAAGACAAGCCCTTCTTTCTTGAAAGAAAGAAGCAAAGAACTTTTACCTGTTTGGGGGGAGTATAATTGGCGAAATGGGGGATCCGGAGACTGAGGCGGAGCTGGCGGAGATTGTCAGGGGCGCCGAGGGGCCGCTGCTGGTGCAGGGGGGTGGGACGAAGCTGGGGATGTTGCGGCCGGTGCAGGCGGCGCGCAGCCTGAGCACGCGGCGGCTGACGGGTGTAACGCTGTATGCGCCGAAGGAGCTGGTGTTCGGCGCGCGGGCGGGCACGACGCTGGTAGAGGTGGAGCGGGTGTTGGCGGCGGAGGGGCAGCATCTGATTGCCGAGCCGCCGGATTATTCGGCTTTGCTGGGCGCCGAGGGGGTGCAGACGCTGGGTGGGGTGGTGGCGACGAATTTGTCCGGCCCACGGCGGGTGGCCTGGGGGGCGATGCGCGATCATGTGCTGGGCATGCGCGCGGTGGATGGCAATGGCCAGGTGATCCGCTCCGGCGGGCGGGTACTGAAGAACGTGACGGGGCTGGATATCTGCAAGCTGCTGACGGGCAGCCATGGGACGCTGGGGGTGATGACGGAGATCACGCTGAAGGTGCTGCCGGCGCCGGAGGCTTCCGGGTCCGTGGTGCTGCGGGGGCTGGAGGCGGCGGCGGGGGTGGCGGCGCTGTCGGCCGCGCTGGGATCGCCCTATGGCGTGTCCGGGGCCGCGTTTTTGCCCGACGGGCTGGATGGGGCCGCGGGCGGATCGCTGACGCTGATCCGGATCGAGGATTTCGCCGAGAGCGTTCGCTACCGGCTGGGGCGGCTGGTGGCGGATCTGGCGGGGCATGGCGCGCGCGAGGTTTTGCCGGAGGCGGAGAGCCGGGCGGCGTGGGCAGCGGTGCGCGATGCGGCGGTGTTGCCGGTCGCGGCGGGTGAGGCGGTGTGGCGTGTTTCGGTAAGGCCCTCGCGCGGACCGGGCATTTTGGCGGCGGCGGCGGCGCAAGGGTGCCGCGGGTATCTGGATTGGGGTGGCGGGCTGGTGATGCTGGCCGGGCCGGCGCGCGAGGCGGTGCACCGGGCGATCGGGGCGGCCGTGGCGCAGGCGGCCGGGGTGTGGATGCTGTTGCGGGCGCCGGAGCCGATGCGGGCGGTGGTGGATGTGGTGCCGGCCGAGGCGGCCGCGCTGGCGGCGATCGCGCGCCGGGTAAAGGCGGTGATGGACCCACGGGGGATTTTGAATCCCGGGCGGATGGTGGCGGGGGTCTAGCACCGGGGTGCACTCGGGTTCATCTCATTGAGGCGTGCGATCCATGGTGGATTGCTGCCGCGACCGACGCCATCGCTCTCGTCGGCGTGCGCCCCGATGACTTCGCGAAAAGTGCCAAGCGGTCCGCTGCCGCGTGACACGAAAAGGACCCGCTAAAACCGTCGACGCCGGCTTTGGGCAAGGCCGCCTGACCATGGCGCATCCCGACACCAGGCCGTGTCGAATCGCAGGCAGAAGCGGCGCAGATTCTGGCGCTCTGGGGATTGCTAATCTTCGAGCCCGAGGCAGCGCAACAGCGCCCGCAACTCGCGCTCGACACCAGCAGCGCGGCGCACCGCGTCACGGTCAATTCGCCCCGCGAGTGTTGCCCGCGACAAGGGCTTCTTGTAGCCCGGCCATTCTCGCTCCAGCACCCGCAGCGCCTCCTGCGTGTCGGGCGGCCGCCTTGTCGTGCAGTCAGGGAGGTGGCGCAGCAGCAGCGCCTCGAAACAGGGCTCCTGCCAGACGATTGCGATATGGTGCTGCGCCGCGAGATGGCGCGCGCGGTCTGCGCGGGCAGGATCGCGCGCCGCCTGATCGCCATCGAGCAGCATGAAACGCTGCGGCGGCGCAATGCGCGTGCTTTGGAGGTGCGCCAAGCGCTGCACGGCGAGCTGGACGCGGGCGAGGGGATCGCCGGCACCGCGGCCGAGATCATGCACGACAAGGTGGACGTGCAGGCCCGCCTCCATCAGCATGTCCTGCAGCAGCCCAGCATAAGCCATTTCGGATTCGCCCTCGCAGCCAACGAAAACCAGCCTGCGCTCGGGAATGAATGGAAAACGCCGGCGTGTCATCCGATGGTCGGCACGCCGCCGTAGATACCGCTCAGGTATTTTCGGTAGTGGTTGTCGTCGCGGCGCACCTTCACATCCATGAGGCTATGGACGGAGGTGCGGCCCTGCCGGTCTTTCTCGCAGATCACGATTTCCTCTTTTGTGAGGTCATCGAGCAACGAGGCGGAATGGCAGGAGAGCCAGAGCTGGCCGTCCAGCTTGTTGCGCCCATGCGCGTCGTGGAACCAGCGGATCAGCTCGGGCAGCACCAGCGGGTGAATGGCCGCATCCATCTCGTCGATCACGACGATGCCGCCGCCGTCTAGCGCCGCGTTGAGAAGCGGGAACATTTTGATAAAGGCACGGGTGCCATGACTTTCCAGCATCCACGGCATCTCGACATGCAAGCCCTTGTGCTTGAACAGCAGGACCGGGCCGTTCTGGCTGTCCTGAAACCTCATACCTTCCACGCCCACGTCGATGCGGCCCAGTTCGTTATTGAGCTTCGACATCATGGCGGGCTGCGTCTTGAGGAAGTCGATCACGCCGCCATCGCCGCCGGCATGGATCGGGTCGATCTGGAAAAAGAACCGGCGCGCCACCTGCTCGAAGAGCTGCGCGGTCGGATGCTGGAATTTCGCGAAGGAGGAAATCACCGTGTGGTTGCCGGCGAGCGTTTTCACGAGGTGCTGATAGAAGCTGATGCTGAAGGATCGGGAATCCCGCACTTGGCCCGCAGCGTCACGCTCGAAGACGCGCTGCCACTTGCCTTGTCCCTTGGGCTTCTGGCGCAAACTCTCGCCGGCGATCCGGCGCACCAGCCCCTCGGCTACTTCCAGCTCCAGTTCGTAGCGATAAAGCCCCTCTTCGACGGGTTCCCCCTTGATCGCCCGCTGCTGTACGTCCGGCGTGAGGTTCATGGCCCCGCCGAATTCGATCGCGAAGCGCATTGGACGGGAAGCGGATTCCTTATCGTTGAATCGCTCGCAGCCGCCAATGCTGGCAGAGGTGTTCTGCACGCTGTCGCGGATAAAGGTGACAAGGAACATGAGCGCGCGCAGCACCGTCGTCTTGCCGGAAGCGTTCGCTCCGAAGAGGGCGACGACCTTAGGCGCGCGAATGTCCGCGCCCCGGTAGATGGGGCCAAAGCGGCCTTCAGCGTCAGGTACCTTCCCGTCCACCGTCAGGTCTATGACCTGACGATCACGGATCGAGAAGAAATTTTCGACTTCAAACTTGTAGAGCATGGGCGCACCTCAGGGCTCTATAATCGTATTTTCAACGAAAATTTGTCAATATCTCTGTTTCAACAACCTAAGTGCTGGATTTAGCTCACGAACGAGGTTGTGTAAGCCCATAATCGCAAGGCCCTTCGTCCGGCGACGTGCGGACGTTGGATGGGGTCGCCGCTGCCCCGCCAGTTCTCCCTGCTGGTGGGTTGAAGTCCGCTTTATGTCCGTGTCCGCTTTGCCGATGCCGCTGGCGTCGCGTGAACGGCATGGTTGGGTCGTTCTGGCCTTGCACGCTTCAGCTCGTAGGGTGGGACGCGCTTTGGCGTCCCACCTCTTTGGCGGCGTGTCGAAGGTGGTGGGACGCCAAAGCGCGTCCCACCCTACGCGTCTGCGTCCCGTCAGGCGCAACGTCTGGTTCTCTGCTCATCTCACCCGAAAGCCGCCCGTCTTCTCCCGGCCAAGCCCGGGATCACCCTTTTGCCAGGCGTGTTGGCGGGCGGGTGGGGGTGGTTCATCTTGGGGTGGCTGGGGGATGGATGTGGTGGGCTGAAGACCACCCTGCGAAGGTGGGTTTCGGCTAAGGGTTTGGGGTAGGGAAGGGCGGTGCATGCAAACGAATTTTACTGAGCTGCAATTGGCTGATCCGGATACGGCGGCGAGCAACCAGGTGCTGCGGACCTGTGTGCATTGCGGGATGTGCACGGCGACGTGCCCGACGTTTCTGTTGCTGGGGGATGAGCTCGATTCGCCGCGCGGCCGCATCTACCTGATGAAGGAGATGCTGGAGGGCGGCCAGAAGGCGACCGAAGAGGTGGTGCGGCATGTGGACCGCTGCCTTTCCTGCCTCTCCTGCATGACGACATGCCCTTCGGGCGTGAATTACATGCACCTGGTGGATCATGCGCGGCGGTATATCGAGGAGACGTACGACCGGCCCTGGCATGAGCGGGCATTGCGGCTTCTGCTGGCGAAAATGCTGCCGAAACCGGGCCTGTTTCGCGCGGCGATGATCGCGGCCAGGCTGGGCCGGCCGTTCGCCGGCCTGGTGCCGGGCAAGGGGATGTTCGCCCAGCGCGTGCGGGCCATGCTGCGCCTGGCGCCGGCCGCGCTGCCGAAGGCGAGTACAATGCAGCTTCCCCAGGTGCATCCCGCCATGGGGGCGATACAGGGGCGGGTGGCGCTGCTGACGGGGTGCGCGCAGATGGTGCTGGCGCCCGGGATCAATGAGGCGACGATACGGCTGCTGACCCGCCTGGGCGTGGAGGTGGTGGTGGCGCCGGGGGTGGGCTGCTGCGGGGCACTGACGCATCATATGGGGCGGCATGAGGACGCGATGGCGGCGGCGCGGGCGGCGATCGCGGGGTGGACGCGGGAGATCGAGGGGCGGGGGCTGGATGCGATCGTGATCAATACCTCCGGCTGCGGCACCACGGTGAAGGATTACGGGTTCATGTTCCGCAGTGAGGCCGAGCCATGGCGCGCGCGGGCGGAAGCGGTTTCCGCGCGGGCGAAGGATATCACCGAGTTTCTGGCGGGCATCGATTATGCGCCGGTGCGCCCGGCGCCAGGGTTGCGCGTGGCGTATCATTCGGCGTGCAGCCTGCAGCATGGGCAGGGCGTGACGGAGGCGCCGAAGATGTTGCTGAAGCGGGCGGGGTTTACGGTGGTGGAGCCGGCCGAACCGCATATCTGCTGCGGGTCCGCAGGCACCTACAACATCATGCAGCCGGAGATCGCGGGGCGGCTGCGGGCGCGCAAGCTGGAAAATATCGCGCGGACGCGGCCGGATCTGATCGCGGCGGGCAATATCGGGTGCATCACGCAATTGTCGGGCGATGCGGTGCCGGTGGTGCATACGGTGGCATTGCTGGACTGGATGGCCGGCGGGCCGGAGCCCGCGGCGCTGGCCGGGCGGCGCGCGGCATGAGGGGGCGGGTGGCGCTGGCGGCGATGAGCCTGCTGCTGGTGGCGGCGGGGCCGCAGGACAAGGCGGCCAAGCTGCTGGATGCGCTGAAACTGGCGCCGAGCGCGCAACAGGCGGAGGCGCTGGAGATGCAGATCAGCCTGATCTGGCGCAGCGAGGTGAGCCCCGCCGTGCAAGTGCTGGTGGATCACGGCGTGCAGAAGATGGCGCACCAGGATCCCCGATCGGCGATCGCGGATCTGGATGCCGCGCTGGATCTCGATCCGGAGTCGCCCGAGCTGTGGCGGCTGCATGCCGAGGCGCGGTTCGCCAATGGGGACGATGTGGGCGCGTATGAGGATCTGGCGCAGGCGCTGAGCCGGGAGCCGCGGTGCTTTCCGGCGCTGGCGGATCTTTCACATTTCGCCGAAGCGAAGGAGGATTGGCCGCGCGCGCTCTCCGCCTGGCAGAAGCTGCTGGAGGTTGATCCCCGGGCGAAGCAGGGGGAGGCGCGGCTGCGGATGCTACAGCGAAAGGCGCAGGGGCAGCCGTTGTAAAAAGAAAGGTCTTCTTTTTTGAAAAAAAGAAGCAAAAAACTTTTGATTATTGGCGCGAGGCTCGCCGGCAGCACACGCCACAGGTAAAAGTTTTTTGGTTCTTTTTTTCAAAAAAGAACACTTTCTTCTTACCGATGGATCGGGAGGATTTCCACCACGTCCGCGCGGTCCGGCGGCGCGGTGCCGATGTCGAGCGTGCCTTTGGCGACGGCGCGGATGCGGGCGGAGATGATGCCGGCGTTGATCAGCACGGCGCGGGCGGCCAAGGCGCGGTCCAGCGAGAGGCGCCGGGGGGTGGAGGGGTCGTCGGGCGTGCCGGGGGCCCAGGCGGTGATCGAGACGATCATGGCGGGATTGGCGATGGCGGCGGTGGCGATGGCCTGAAGGGCGGCGAGTGTGGCCGGGTTCAGATCCGACGAGCCGGGGCCGAAGGTGATGCGGGTGCCGAGCGGGATGGGCGAGGCGATGCCGATCGCGTCCTTCACCACGGGGATGGGCGGGGGTGGTGGCGGGGGATGGGCGGGCAGGACCACGGGGGGCGGCAGGATGACCGGGTTGGCCGGGGGGGCGGGCGGCACGCTGGGTGGTGGGCCGATACGCCGGGCGACCGTCGCGGGTTTGGCTTGGGGTGCGGGTTTTTTGGGTGGGGTGCGGTGGCGGGTGTGCGTATGGGCAGGCGCTGCGGGCGTGGGGGCTGCGGGCGCGGCTTGGGGGGGCGCGGTTTGCAAAGTGTCCAGCGCGTGCTCGTCGGTGGTGACCTGGGCAAGGGCTGGGGTGGAGAGGCAGAGCAGGGTGGCGAGGGCGGCGGCGCGCATGGGGCTGCTATAGAGGGTGTGGCACGGGCGCGTAAGGGTGGGGAGTGAGCGGCCTCTCCCCGGCGCGCTCCCAACCTACCGGCGGCTCGGCTTTAGGGTTGAGCCGGAGAGTGCAAAGCCCCCATATTGCTTCTTGGAGATATGAGATAGTGATGTACAAGCGTACTACAGTAGGTTTGATGACGCGGAAGCCTCGTTTTGAGGCCCGGTCTGGCCATGACGCGCTTGTGGCGGGCTTCCGGGCCAAGCTTGCAGGGAAGAAAAGCCCCCTCGATAGCATTGCGGCCGAACAAATCGAGCAAGCTCGCAAGGAATTCCGCGAGCTTCCCGAGGTAGCGGGCGAGCCGCTCTCTTCCGCTAGCGTTAAGCCGCGCGGCTAGAGCCCAACCTACGGGGATAGGGCGCGTTTGGTGCGGGCGGGTTTTTTGGCGGGTTTGTCGGGCTGGCCGAGGCTGCGTTTTAGGGCGGCCATGAGGTCGACGACGTTGCCGGTGGGAGCTTGCTTGGCGGGTTTGAGGCCGGAGCCCTTGATCTTCGCGTCGATGACCTCGCGCAGGCGGGCTTCGTAGCGGTCGTCGATGTCGGTGGGGGCGAATTTGGCGGATTGGCGTTCGATGAGCTGGGTGGCGAGTTTGACCATCTCGGGGTCGGGTTTTGCGGCCGGGACGGCGGCGAAGAGGGTGGCGGGGTCGGCGATGTCGCGGGTTTCGAACAGGGTGTGCACGACGAGGCCTTTTCCCATCGGCATGATGGCCACGGCGCGTTCGCGTCGGGAGATGACCAGGCGCGAGAGGGCGACGACCTTGGCCTGGCGGATGGCGTCGCGCAGAACGACATACACATCCTGGGCGGAGTCGCCGTCGGGCGACATGTAGTAGCTGGCGTCGAAATAGACGGGATCGATACTGTCGGCGGTGACGAATTTTTCCACGTTCAGGGTGGAGGAGCTGTCGATGCGGGCGGCTTCGAAATCGGCATCGTCGAGCAGGACATATTGGTCCTTTTCGAATTCGTAGCCGCGCACCAGGTCGCGGCGGGCGAGTTCGGCGTCGGTTTGCGCATCCAGCGTAACCATGCGGACGCGGTTGCCGGTGGCTGGATTGATGAAGTGGAAATGCAGGTTGGCGGTTTCGCGGTGGGCGGTGGTCAGCGCCACCGGGCAGGAGACGAGGGCGAGGCGCAGATGGCCGCGCCAGATCGGTCGTTCAGCCATGGGCACGCTTCCGGGTTGGGGTTGAAGGGAGGGGTTGGGCTGCTTTGGCGAAATCCGCCCACGGATCGGTTTTCAGCTTGGCGAGGCGGGCGGGAATGGTGCGTAAGGTGAAACTCTGGGGATCGAGTTTTTCGGTGACCTCGCGCCAGGCGAGCGGGGTGGCGACGGTGGCGTGGGGGCGGGCGCGGGGGGAGAAGCTGGCGATGGCGGTGGATCCCAGGCCGTTGCGCAGCCAGTCGATCAGGATCTTCCCCCGGCGCCGGGCTTTCGGCACGGAGGCGACGTAGAGATTTGGCGCCCCGCGCTCGAGGGTTTCGGCGAACTGGCGGCACCAGGCGCGGGCGGTGTTCCAATCGGCGGAGGGCGTGAGAGGAACAACCAGGTGCAGGCCATGGCCGCCGGAGGTGCGGCAGAAGCTGGGCAGGCCCTCGGCCTCGAGTTTGGCCTTGATGTCGTGGGCGGCGGCGATGATCTGGGGCCAGGCGACGCCCTCGCCGGGGTCGAGGTCGAACACGAGGCGATCGGGCTGGCCGGGGTTTTCCAGCGTGCTGCCCCAGCTATGGAGCTCCAGCGCGGCGATCTGGGCGGTGGCGATCAGGCCCTCGGAATCGTCCAGAGCGAGATAGGGGGCATCGTCGAAATTGCCTTCGTGGAGGCTAGGGGGCATCCCGCGGTTGGCGTGTTTCTGGAAGAAATGCTCGCCCTCGATGCCGTCCGGGCAGCGAACGAAGGCCAGGGGGCGGGCGGCGATGCCGGGCAGGGCGGTCGGTGCGATCGTCTGCCAGTAGGTGGCGAGGTCCTGCTTGGTGATGGCGGGCTGGCTGTCGCCGGCGGGCCAGAGCTCGCGCTCGGGGTGGGTAAGGCGAACGCCGCCGACGGCTTCGGTGCGGGGCTTGGGTTTTTCAGCCCGGACGATGCGGCCGGAGTGGGATGCGGTGGGCGCGCCCAGATCGTGGCGTTGTGCTTCGGGGTTGGGGATGTCGCGGATCACCTCGGCGGCTGGCTTGTCCTCGCGCAGACCGAGGAACACGGGGTGGCGCAGGCGGCCGGCGCCGGACCAGCCGGTGTATTGCACCTCGGCCACGAGCTCGGGGCGGACCCAGTGGACCAGGGCGGGGAGTTTTTCCTCGGTGATTTGCAGCTTGGGCGGCGCACCGGATTTGAGCGGGGCGAGGCGGTTGGAGAGGTCGCGGAGGACGGCATCGGAGAAGCCGCTGCCGCAGCCGCCGGCGTAGTGCAGGGCGCCTGTGTCGTCGTGGAAGGCGAGCTGGAGGGAGCCCAGGCCAGTGCGGCTGCCTTGCGGCGGCGTCCAGCCGATGATGAGGAATTCCTCGCGCCCCTGGCATTTGATCTTCAGCCAGTCCCGGCTGCGGCCGGCGCGGTACGGGGCGGCGGCGCGTTTGCAGATGATGCCCTCCAGGCCCATCGCACAGGCGATCTGGCGCACCCGGCCGGTGACACCCTCAAGATGATCGCTGAGCCGGATGAGGCCGTCCGGCGCGATCAGGTCCCGCAGGGCGGATTTGCGGGCGGTGAGCGGGAGGGGGCGCAGGTCGAAACCGTCGCGGTAGAGGAGATCGAAGAGGTAGAGATGCAGGGTTGCGTCGCGGCCTTCGGAAAGCGCGGCCTGGAGATCGGGGAAGCTGGAAAGGCCGTCAGGCAGCAGGGCGACGAGTTCGCCATCGGCCAGCAGGGTTTCGGCCGGCAGGGCGGCGACGGCGCGGGCAACGGATGGAAGGCGGTGGGTCCAGTCCAGGCCGTTGCGGGTCAGCAGGGTGACGGCGTCGCCATCCTTGCGGACAATGAGCCGGTAGCCATCGAACTTGATTTCGGCCAGCCAGTCCTCCCCGGTGGGAGGGGCATCGGCGTTGGTGGACAGCATCGGCGCCTGGGTTTGCGGGAGGCGGGCGCGTTTTGCGTCCTCCGGCGGTGTCCAGGCAGATGCGGCAGGCTTGGGGCTGGGCGTTTTGCGGGTTGTGCGGGGTGTTTTTTCGAGCTGGGTGGCGTCGGCGCCCGGATGTTCCTCGGCGTCGTGCTCCTTGATGAGGAGCCAGTTCTCGGCTTTTTCGCCCGCGCGGAGTTTGAGCCGGACCAGGACGAAGCCGCCGGATAAGCGGTTGCCGGCGAGGGTGAATTTTAGCTCGCCGGCGGCCAGGGCTGCATCGGGGTCGGATGTCGGCGTCCAGGTGCCGCGGTCCCAGGTCTGCACCGTGCCGGCGCCGTAATTGCCGGCGGGGATGGTGCCCTGGAAATCGGCGTAGTCCAGCGGATGATCCTCGACATGCACCGCGAGGCGTTTGTCGGCGGTGTCCATGGACGGACCTTTGGGTACCGCCCAGCTCCACAGCACGCCGCCATGCTCCAGGCGGAAATCCCAGTGCAGGCGGCGGGCGGCGTGTTTCTGCACGACGAAGATGGGGGCGTTGGTGCCGGCCGCGGCGGCGGCAGGGCCGGGTTCCGGCGTGCGCGTGAAATCGCGCTTGCCGCGGTAGGTGGATAGGGATGTGTCGCGACGCACCATGACGCGCTGGAACGCGTGGCGAACAGGGCTGGTTCCGGCGGCATGGGGGAACTGGGGCGGGGTGGGAGGTGTAGAGAAGGAAGATCTTCTTTTTTGAAAAAAAGAAGCAAAAAACTTTTGATTATTGGTGCGTACCTCACCGGCAGCGCGCGCCAAGAAGCAAAAGTTTTTTGGTTCTTTTTTTCAAAAAAGAACATTCTTTCTTTTTTCTGGGGAGCCGCCTGATTTGGATCACATGCAAGAACCTGACGATTTCGCGATCACGGCGCAGATCTCGCTCATGGAGCAGCGTCTGCGCACGCTGAAGCATAACGACATGTTCGGCGTGTTCGATGTGCGCGGCGATGTGCGGCCGGGGCCTGGCGGCACGGAGGGGCTGTATTTCCACGATACGCGATATCTCTCGGAATTCGAGCTGCTGCTCGGCGGGCATCAACTGACCCTGCTGAGCTCCACGCTGCGGGATGATAACGCGACGCTTACGTGTGACTTGAGCAATCCCGATATGCCCGGCGCAACCGGAGGGCTGAGCAACAATCTGATCCATGTGCGGCGCTCGCGGTTTCTGTGGGAGGGTGTGTGCCACGAGCGGATTTCGATCCGGAATTTCGATGTGGTGGCGCACACGATCCCCGTGGAAATCCGCTATGGCGCGGATTTCGTGGATCTGTTCGAGGTGCGCGGTATGCACCGCACGCGGCATGGCCGCCATGAGCCGGCGGGCGTGACACTGCAGACGGTGACACTGGCTTATACGGGTCTGGATGAGCGGCGGCGGACGACGGATCTGCGGTTCGATCCTCCGCCCCTGCGGATCGATGAGGGGCGCGCGCTGTTCCAGGTGAGCCTCACGCCGCATGGGCGCAGCCTGATTTACGTGCAAATCGTGTGCGACAAGGCGCCGGGGCCGCGTCGGCCGGCGGAGACGTTTCTCGCCTGCATGCTGGAACAGCGCCGCTGGACGCGGACACGTTCGGCGAGTGCTGCGGGGATCGAGACCTCCAACGAGGTGTTCAACGAGGCGATGCGGCGCGCGATCAGCGATCTGACGATGCTGACGACGGAGAAGCCGACGGGGCCGTATCCGTATGCGGGCATACCCTGGTTCAGCACCGCGTTCGGGCGGGATGCGATCCTGACGGCGCTGAACGTGTTGTGGATGGATCCGGCGCTTGCCGCGGGCGTGCTGCGCTACCTGGCGGCGAACCAGGCGACCGAGACCGATGCGGCCTCGGACGCCGAACCCGGCAAGATATTGCATGAGGTGCGGCGCGGGGAGATGGCGGAACTGGGTGAGGTGCCATTCCGCCGGTATTACGGCAGCGTGGATTCCACGCCGCTATTCGTGATGCTGGCGGGCGCGTATCTGGACCGGACCGGCGATCGCGAAACTGCGGCGGCACTTTGGCCGAATGTTCAGGCCGCGCTGGGCTGGATGGATACCAACGCGGCAGGGCATCCGGATGGTTTCGTCCGGTATTTCCGGCAGACCGAGCAGGGGCTGGCGAACCAGGGATGGAAGGACAGTTTCGACAGTATCAGCCATTCCGATGGGGCGCTGGCGGAGGGGCCGATCGCGCTGTGCGAGGTGCAGGGCTACGTGTTTGCCGCGCGGCGCGCTGCGGCGCGGATTGCCCGGGTGCTGGGGCATGAGGATGTGGCGCGCGGCGAGGATGAGAAGGCCCTGGCGCTGCAGGCCGCGTTCGAAGGCGCATTCTGGTGTGAGGATCTTGGCACTTATGCGCTGGCCATTGACGGGGCGGGGCGGGCGTGCCGGGTTTCATCGTCCAACGCCGGGCAATTGCTGCTGAGCGGCATCTGCGCGCCGGACCGGGCGCTACGGGTGGCGGATGGGCTGATGGGCAGCCGGATGTTCAATGGCTGGGGGGTCAGGACGCTGGGCTCGGGCGAGGTGCGGTACAATCCGATGTCGTATCACAACGGATCGGTGTGGCCGCATGACAATGCGTTGATTGCGCTGGGGCTTGCGCGCTATGGGTTCAAGCCGCAAGCGGAACGGATTTTTGGCGGGCTGTTCGATGCGGCCTTGTATGTGGATCTGCGGCGGCTGCCGGAGCTGTTTTGCGGCTTCCCGCGCCGGCGCGGTCAGGGGCCGACATTCTATCCGGTGGCGTGTTCGCCGCAGGCCTGGGCGGCCACCGCCTTGCATGCGGCGCTGGGGGCGTGCCTGGGGCTGAGTTTTGATGCCGTGGAGCGCAACGTGGTGTTCGACCGGCCGCGCTTGCCGCCGTTCTTGAGCGAGGTGACGCTGCATAATCTGGCGCTGGGCGATGCGCGGATTTCGGTGGTGCTGCGGCGCATGGGATCGGAGGTGGCGATGAATGTGCTTGGGCGGAGCGGGGTGATTCATGCGGTGTTGCGGTCGTAGTGCATACGCAACATTTCGTGGCGGTTCATCGATACTTATTAAGACCGGTCTTCATGATGATCGCACGCCATTTCTGCGCGGCATAACCTGCTCGTCGTGGCACAACGAGAGGCATCCCGGCCCATCGTGGAGTCGTATTCGATGCCGACAATTCCTCAGGCCGCACACAAAGGCAGATTGGCGGCCGAAGCGAAATACCGCGAACTGCGCCGCGCGGCCTTCCACGATGCAGCTTCTGCTCTTTCCGCCGCCGGGGTTGACGCCGAGTTTCGGCCGATCGATGCGGCTGCCTTGGCGGCGGCCGAGCGTTGGAGAAACAGGCGCGTGGGGTGGCCGTGGCATCTGATGATTCCCGACTGGCGCCGCAACTATCCCGAGCGGTTTGAGGTGGCGATCTGGCAAGGTGGCGTGCTTAGGGCCCGTTCGACAAACCGAATCGAGTTGCTGGGTCGAACGGGCCCTAAGCCTTTGTTTGACCCGGCATCTTTGTCGGCGTGCAGACGCACTTATTTGCCGACGATGCCTTAGCGCGCTGGCGCTTGGACGCCCGGCACGGTCGGCACGCCATCTATCTCTGCATGACATCGAAAGAAACCCGGACCCGGCAAACCCGCTGCGCAGCCAGTTGACCAGCGCAGTGGTTGCGGCGCTGCGGGCCTATGCTGTGGTGCTCGGCAAGACCGAGTTGCGCCTGGTGGACCCCCTGCCTGTATTGATACCGCGCTATTGCTCGCCGGCCTTCGGTTTCCATCTTGTGACGCCAGTGAAGGGAGGCCCATATTGTGAACGGAGCATATGACCGTGAGCACCCGCACGCCCTATAAGACTCGTTCTGTTTCGCCGTCCCGGCTGGGCGGCGACAAGCGTGCGCACGCGCCTGAACCCATCCCTACGTTAGAAGAGGCAAAGAGGCGGCTGGCTGAGGCCGCCGGCAAGCCACAGCCATGGCTGACGCCGGAGGGCCTTGCTGTCTTTGCTGACGCTCCAACCGAAGATTTAGGGCCGGAAATCTATCGGCGCCCTGGGTCCGAGTAGACAGATCGGCCCGCTGCTGGCGGGAAAGTTCAAGTCAGTAATTCGGCCACAGCCCGGGTGTCGCGAGTTCGACAGAATGCTGGTCCGGGTCGCGGA
>Ga0209208_10000260_pt1 | contig 63996 bp, 63 predicted proteins | sample S1TSphfallax_3_FD_187694 | JGI IMG/M metagenome (GOLD analysis project Ga0209208, IMG submission 187694) | Host-associated microbial communities from peat moss isolated from Minnesota, USA - S1T2_Fd - Sphagnum fallax MG (SPAdes) (version 2) | ecosystem: Host-associated > Plants > Peat moss >... | reverse complement strand
CCCCAATGCGAGGTGTTTTGGGTCCTGCTGTCGAGCTCTGAACGTTCGGGAGTCCCGGAGGACCCCAAATCCCCAACTTTTCCAAGTGTTGGGCTTCACCCCCACACTTGGCCAAGTTAGGGTTGCAACATATCTTTAAAATAAAGTTTAGATTTGAAAATCATATACTCAAATTTCCAAAACAATAAAAAACACATCTTTGAAAATTGACTAGGAAATGGTTTGGTTTGTACAGAGTAAAATTTTGCTTACCAAACAACATTTACCAAGCAACTTTAAATAAGTTTGATCCAAAACCCGTGCTTATTAATGTGAACCAATTGAAACCATACCAATTTTTGGATGATGAAGCACATACCACATATTGTCTTGAACTAGTATATTGGGAAGGACATAAAGATGTTGATGTGGATAACAAAAACAAGGACAATAATGAAGAACTAGTCTACATGGTACAAATTGCATAGATTGATGAAAAATCCATGATGAAGGCAGAAGCATTTTGAGTGATAGTGCATGTGGATGACATTCATTTAGATGCAATCCCAAATGGCAACCAACAATGTAGCATTGTCCTTTTGTGATCAGTGCTTCCTGATGTTGCAACTCTTTTTCTTTCTCATGCATAAGATTTCTTTGTTTTTTTCTTTCTTCCAAGCTTCTCAACAAAACTCCCATTGCTCATTTTGATGTGTTGGAAACGATGGAAAACAAAAAATATGATAGAAGATGACTACTCACAAATGTTGTCATGACAAATCAATGCCACTAACTCTAGTGCCCCTTGATTAGTCGTTTTTCCTTTTAGGTTGCTAAAATTCCAAATCTCGTGCAATGTGTTGTGGGTAGAGGGCCTTGTAAAACAAATTAACCTTATGTCCAATGGGGCCGATGTCACTGCTACTCCATTGTTTATGAAAAACCCTAAATCCATGTCTATCGGAAGTCCAAGTGTCATCATTGTCAAAGCCTGCCCTATTTGCTCAAGTTTTTATGCTTGCAACAACATTCTGATGTTGTCTTGTGATTGTACATATCACTAGTTTTGTGTAGGTTTACATTTAAAATCAAAAACCACCCATTGTGTGAACCCTACTTGTGGGAAGCCCATAACTAATGATTGGATTATTAGTTTTGGTTTCAACAAAAGAGTCTACTATTGAAAAGGACTAAACAAGAAAAGCATATTGTCAGCATCACAAGGAGCATACAATACAAGGCTCAATTTCACCAAAAAATAAGTTTCCTTACAATTTTTTTTGCTTAATATAGTTGGTAGGAAATTGGTAACTTTGAGTTCCAATGACGATTCACATGTGATTATATGATTCTACTTCTGTTACTTGGTGGTGTGTTGACTCCTTGCTTCTTGATTTGGATTGTTGCTGCAGTTATGATAGGTGCCAACCCATGTTTGGTTTTGGTCAAGGGTTTAAGGTGTCCATACCTTGTGGTGATGAAATGGAATTGCAAATCATTTGACACAGGCACAACAGCTAGATGGATCATTGAAGGGATATGGAGAAGGCAATCCCAGAACAGAGGCATTGATTCTATAACACTGCAGCACTTTAATAACCTGACATTAATCACACAACACTGATTAGTGTTGGGATGTCTTGCACTTGTTTTGCATAAGGCACTTTGCATTTCCCTGATGCCCACAAACATTGGTTGTACCTTAAGGTGCTGTTGAAGAAAATACTCTGTTTTGTTCATTCACAGCAAACCTCCAAAGCATTTCAATGTCAGCTCTGCATTTGTTACAGCTATGAAGCTTGTGTGCTTAGTAGCAATTCATGTACTGGCTAGCCACTCAAATCACTCCAGTAAGCATGTTTACCGAACATCTATGCTTGCCATTTCTGTCTCCAAACACTATTTGCTCCACCTCTCCACTGTGTATTGAAGTTCCAGGATGGCATTCAACCCACTGTTGCACCTCACACACTGCTGGACAACAGCTGTAGTGCAAAACAAATCATTGACTGTTATGCACCACTGGCAGGTAGTTGAAATGAAAGACCATTCAAAAGCTCAATTGGAAAGAGCATGATGGCACAGATAGAGAAAAAGCAGAGATCATAAAGCACACTAGCATCTTCATAGTTTGTTGTCAGAATTCTTGCATATATGAACAAATCAAACATTGCAAGTCACTGGTACTCATCACAAAAGAGGATTGAAAAGGGAACAGAGTTGTCTGGATTTCCAACCAGTGTCTGGATTAAGAAACAGAGGAATGAGGAAACAGTAGCCGTCCGGAAAGGAGAGGGTTATGGACCACTTTCAGACAGATCAGAGATTCTTCGAAAAAAGCATTGCTACAGCCAGGTGGCTTATTAGAATCTAGTGCAGGCGCGCATTTAAGCTTATCCGCTGTTTTTACCACCACTCCTTCCCCCTTCCTCGATCCGTCCAGAATCATCGCCTACCATTTGCAGTACGGTTGCGCTTCGGATTCAGGTTGCGCCACAGTAAAAGTTTGGATATTGGGTTGTGCAGATTCTGCAGATTCTGCAGAGTCGGCCGTCGAGTTTATTGATTGTTGGTTTCTTTCTCTCTCTCTTTGCAGTGCTGTTGCAGAGCCATCTCTTTGTGTGCTTTTCCCGCACCGATATTTCATATTCTGGATTAGAGACACAAACCCTCAAATCGGATTTGGTTCCCAAACCTATTTTCATTCATGCAGGCGAAACTCTGTTTCATGAATCTGTTTTCCGCTTGGCGAATAGAAGTTTTGGGGTTTGGAAGTCGGCGTCGATTGTTGCCAGAAATCTTTTGTTTCGTACTCTGTGCAAAGCTCGTGTGCTTGCTTGCTGCAGTCTTCGACTTTTCCTTGGATTGTAAACTGCCGTTTGGAGCCGTTCGTTCTTCGGTGCCGTGCCGGTGATTTTTGTTCAGAAGGAAAAAGGGTATCGACAATTCCTACACAGCTTTATGCCTTGTTTCCTAAATCAGCTCGAGCGCAATTCTCGCGCCTCTGGAACTTGAAGTAGCGGAGCAGAGGTCCAGAGAAGTGCGGTGTGTGGTGCAATCAGGCATTTCTGCTCTTGGAAATGATTAAATAGAGCAGAAATGGACGTAAGGTGAGGTGGTAGCATTTTGCATGTGCAAGTTCAGATAGAGATTCCTGGAGAGAATTGCCTGCCGTTGCGGTTTGGCACAGTAGTAGTGTTTCTCTGGAAAAACCATGGAAGACGGAGGAAAAGAAGCAAGAACAGAAAAGCCAAACTTCAGAATCGCAACTTGGAGTTCGGAAGCAATCAGTGAGATTCTGCTGTTAGGTGATGAACATGATCTCTAGTAAGCAAGAACGTTCGGCAAAACCCGTGTGGCCGAGCATCGAGAAATAGATTGCTTGCGGCCATGTATGGAGCCTCGGGTGCTGCTTGCACTGTTCGACCTAACACTGGGGTAGACCAGATGGCGTCCTTCCCTTCGTCATCGCCGCTGTCTTCTCTCTGTTCTTCATGGATGCTTTGCTACCCATGCCCAGCTGCACCTCCCCCCGTCTTTTCTGAGTTTCGCCAAAGTAGGATTCACCTGCAGTGCACGGGAACTCGCTCTTCAAAGCCAAACCTATCATCATCGTCGTCACCTGGTGGTTGTGCTGCTGTTTGGCCACTATCTCAACTCAGCATCTCCAATGGTCCCAACTCGAGGCTTAATTCTTCTCTGCCATGTTTGCAACCTGCTGCTTTCTCAAGGCAGCAAACATTCCAACAGCCAAGGTTATTGAGAAGGCTTCCAATCATGCAGGCAACCAGGCACGAGAGGGTTGAAGGGACACACAAGAGGCCAGTGTTATGCAGAGTTGTGAATGCCGATGCTGATCAGGTGAATGGTGGGGAAATTCCTCTTGAGGTACTTGTCTTCCAGTCCCTTGATGTTCCTCTGCAAAGGCTTGTGCATCCTACTTGTTGTTCCACAGCAGCTTGCTGAACTTGCTGTGGAAAAATGCAAATGAAATATGTTGTTGCTGCAAAACTCATCTGGAACCATTCACTATGGCATGTGCTAACCACCTTGTTTCCAGTTTCATGATTTCTCATTTTATCTCTCCTCTGTACATTTTAGCTCAAGGTCTGAACCCTATGTGTGTAAAAAATTAGATTCACAAATATTCATGCAGACTGTCTTCAGGTGATGCATCCCCCTGCAAGTTCAGGCTACTCCAAGATGCTATCTAATGGCCTCATGTAGTAAGTCTACTCATCAGACTTTATCTCCCGTCACAGGTGTATGAAAGTCCAGAAGGGGAGGACTCATCACAGAGCATATTTCTGAACCCACCTCCATACCAACCACCTCAAAAAGGACAGCTGAGAAATCGTGTAGTATTTGGCCTGCTCATTGGGCTGACTGCGTTGGGTGTGGTGCTGGCTGGAGGCTGGGTGTTCACTGTCATTGTGGCTGCAATAATCTGGGTAGCAACAGGTGAGTATTTTGATCTGGTGCAGAGCAAAGGCATTACACAAGGAATGCCACCCCCACCACCAGTCGCAACAAAAGTGTGCTCTGCAATCTGCTCAGCAATGCCTCTAATGACACTGTACGTCTTTCTCAATTTCTGTACACTTAACCAGTTGGGTCTAAAGATTCTGATACTTGCAGTGGATTTGGACAAATGAACTGTTCAATTCCTCTAAGATTGTACTGTATCTACACAGCATGGTTCTGTTTTCAGTGCTCTGAGAATTTATGTTGAAATACCAATCAGTGGAGAGTTATGTGAAGAGATTCAGAAGCATTGAAAGCAGCACTGGACATGTCAAGGGACTTACAGGATAACTGCCATTAGGTTTGGAACATTGTTTGTTTCTCTATCCTTTGGTAATAACATCTCCAAAGACACTTTTGATTGCAGATATTTTGGTGGTCGAGTAGGAGTGGCTGTGACCACAGCATCCTTCCTATTGGCCACTGTACTGCTGCTTCAGCAAGGCCCACGCTTCTCTCAGCTCTCCAGTGCTATTTTTGGCCTCTTCTACTGTGGCTATCTCCCTTGTTTTTGGATCAAGCTTCGGTGTGGCCTTGCTGTCCCTGCCATTAACACCAGTAAGTTAGTCTTTGTTCAACTTCTCTGTGCAGGACCAATGATTGAGCACATCTCTCCCTCTGTGCTTCTGCATTCTTGGAGAACATCCATTGGACAAATGAATGCATTGTGGTAGTCACTATCATACATACTACTGTTGATGGTCCCTAAACAAGTCTGTGACTGGCACTTTTGTTCATACTGCTGTTTTTTGTTTTTTGTTTGTTTTTGTCTTTCCTAGTTTGGATCTTTCTGTGGCTTCATGAAGTGTTAACCTTGCTGTGGGTTTTTTCTTCATCATGAGAATGGAGATTTCTCTATTCTTATGAAAGATATTCTTGGACAATGTCCCCAAACTTGTTTCCAACTGAAGATGTGGGTATGGGGAGGATTTGATGGGGTTTACTGAAGGCCCTTCATATGCTTAGCTCTAGACTAGAGCTTAAACTTACAGAAGGATATCGAAAAACAGTAAACAGATGCAGTGATCAAAGGTAGAGTACCACATATTGGATGAGGAGCATGAGGCAGCAGAATTCCCCAGGTCATAGATGCCAGACTGAAAGAGTTAAAGCAAATTTGTCTACCTCTTGGATAATCAGAGATGGTCTTAGTCAATTATTGCAATTCTTTGCAAACACCATGAACTGAGTCCTATGGCTTTATATGTTGTTCAGTTTCACTGCTGAACCCAAGGCTGTAGTACAACTTTTGTTGAGATGTGAGACACTGAACATGTGCAGATGTCCTGCTATAGTCAGGGCTTGTCCATGCTGTTAATATCAAAGTACTGCTGTCTTGGTTTGGGCCAGAACTAGCTGCAAGTTGGCCAGTATTCCTGGGAGGGCAAGCTCAGTGGACAGTAGGGCTCCTAGCTACTATTATTGCCATCAGCACTATCATTGCAGCTGATACTGGTGCCTTTCTCGGTGGCAGGGTATGTTTATTCTCACCCTTCCCATTTTCTCTCCAATTCTCTGACACAACACAACAGTCAGTAGAGCTCATCTTCTGCTCGCATTTTCTGTGTTTTGTTTGATATGGGCATGTAGATGCTTTTGGATTTGTTGGTAGGTGTGTGCAATGCCTGTTTTTCTGCCTACCCTCTAGTTGAAATGTTTTCTTACTCTTTGACTTGTGATTTATTTGACCACCAAGGAATCCATTGCACCAGGCATGTTTCATTACAGACAAATATTGGCTCACAGAGAAGTAAATAGACTATTTTTTTGGTGTCCTTGTTCCAGGCACTTGGCAGAACCCCTCTCAATGAAGTGAGCCCTAAGAAGACTCTGGAAGGTGCAGCAGTTGGTCTGAGCTCTGCAGTCACTGTTGCTGTGGTGCTTGCACACTTGCTTCAGTGGCCCTTATCCCTCACAAGGTTGACTCATCTCCCAGTGATGTTATTTCAATGGTATCTTCTGCTGTGCAGAGAGTAATTGGATTCAACGATCTATAGTGATATTGCAATTTAGGAAGACCCATATCTATTTTTCTGGACTGCACAACTGACAGTTTGTTGTTGGATGCATTTTGTCTCAAGTGCGGCAGCATTGGCAATATTGGTTTTTATGGGATCTCTCTTTGGTGACTTAACGGAGTCCATGATCAAACGGGATGCTGGTGTGAAAGACTCGGGCAAGCTAATCCCTGGGCATGGTTATCCTTCTCACCTTGGTCTTCATGTGTTCATCATGCTCTTTAACATCTTGGATGTGAAGACTGACATACAATCAATATATTTTGTCTGATGATCATAGTATTAAAAGTAATGCTGATGCTTGTTTGCAGGAGGCATTCTGGATCGAGTTGACAGTTACGTCTTCACAGGTGCTCTGGTGTACTCTTTTGTCAAGATTGGGTTACCATTATTTGGAGTGTGATAGTGTGGATTGTACACCTGTAACTTGTATGGGACTGATCATCTGACATTTTGTATTAGTCTCCTCTCAATCCACTGAAGTGAAAGAATCAGGAAGTGTGAAAAAATTGTTTGTCAAGTTCCTATCCAATCTAGGATGTCTCTTTGTTCAACAGTTTGTAGTCAGCAATCAAAATTGATTGGATTCATGTATTGTGTGTGCTACCTCTCCTCCCCAGCATAGAAGTAATATCAATGGTTTGGTTTTTGCACAGTGCGATCAATTTCTGTAGTCCGCCGCAGAAATTTTGCTTCATTGAATCCTCTATTTTGCTCTTGATGGCATTGTCAGATTTCCAATCCTTGTCACAAGGATATGACCTATCCAGAAGGAAAGATAAAAAGTGATGGCTAGATTTATTATTGGCATATTGGACAATGAAATATAGATCTGTTTGTTTTTTCATTGAATGGCACACACTAATCACTACCATTGCTCATTGAATCAATCATTAGTGTGTATTTGGATCATGAGTTTGATTGATTCAACTTAAGGTGTTACTTTGTAGCTTTAGAGGCAGGACACAGAGAGAGAGAGAAAGAGAGAGGGAGGGAGAAGTTGAAGTATGGTACAGACTGGTGCAGGAAAAGAGTGTACACACCAGAGCAAACTGGCAGAGAAAGCAATATATTCTATAGGGCTTGTTGCAATTGGACTCCTAAATTTAGCTGAAGTGATCAAGCTGTATCTTTCCACAATGACTTGAGAACATTAGGTTCAATCTCAGAAACTTACATTCCACAACATTAAACTTCAAATTTATCATCAATACTGCCCAAAATATAAGTGCTCAATTGAAATTATATTTTGTCAAAAGATCAGGTCAGAGATTGCAGTGCATATCTGAAATTCATCTGATCAGACTCAACTTTCTGTTCATGAACCCATATTGATCTGGATTCTCTATTTGTCCACATTGATAACACAAGTCACTGTAGCACAACAATTGATCCTCCCCCCTGGAAGGCTGTACTTACCTAGCACAGACAATTTGGAGTAGCCCATTCTGCTACCACAAAATAATTGAATGGTCACAACAGACAGCAGCTCTCAAGTTTCCTGACATCAGGTAGAGAACCTAGTGCAGACTCAAACAGATCCACAACTTACCATGAAAGGCAGGACCACCCTTTACGGACAGTACAGCTATAATGGAAAAAGCTTGCCAAGACTGTACACTTGACTAGACTACAACCTCCCTGTCCATCTTTTCTTAATTACACTGAGAATTTGTGTATTGCTAAGACCGAGCTCAAAAACATGGTGCCTCTCCTCTACCTCACCCCCTTGATGAGGGACTAGGCCCAGCCAGCATATATCACCTGCTAAGCATCAACCACTATGCTGGCCACAACTAGCAAATTTATAATCCTTTCACCAGCATCACAACACTTCCATGCCTCAGTGTCAGGACCTTGCAGTGATGGTATGACAAGGGTACACTATCGAGTCTTCCAGGTCCCACATCAGTTGCCTGTAGAGCTCAGTGATATCAAGAATCCAGAGGCCTAGGATCTCAAGAACCTGTGAGCCAAGGACCTTGCAAGAAGTTGCAAAGATTGAGAGCTCATCTGAATATTTTCTGACATGGTGGCAAGGAGCTTGTTGTAACAGGCAGAAAACATGAGGTTGCACACAGTCAACAGTAGATTGTGTAACAGGAGCTACACCAAATAAGGTGGGAACCTGCTGTCTACAGGCCATATTTATTTACCAACTCTTCACGCAGTTGGATATCAAGAGCTGCTAGATACTGTTCCCAGCTTCCTGCAAGCAGCTGCCAAACCAGTGCTTCACTTCAGCAATCAGGAAAATGAGGAGATTATTGAAGTCAGATACTCCTGCATCTTTGGTTTCATACCGAGTCAGAAACAAAAGCAAGCAAGACCCTCTTGTCTACATACCTGCTTATATCCATGTAAAACTTGTGCTATATCTGTTCGAAGTTCTGCACTACGAATTTCCTGAAACAATATTCATCATATTTGGAGCTGTCAGCACCTAGACCCACTCCATGTGTCACATGTTGCACTCCACAACCTGCTTAAAAGCAAAGTCTGCAAATGCCAGAATCCAGGCATAACAAAGGGAAGAAAATACTTCACAAAAAGTGCATCTGAACATAAGGCTGACTCACATGCCAACTCCTGATTGCTTCACACATTGGCACAAAAGCGCTTACAGCCCCTCCTGGATTCAACCGAACCTATTGATCCCCAATAATAAAGACAGTCGCTGAGACAAATAGCAGGACACAAGAGCAACATAGTACTTAAAACAAGGAGTTTGTGAACTAATCAGTACACCATGCTGAAGCTAATCACCACCAAACAAATAAAATGTGCAGCAATGACAGTGGGAAACTGGAATTCACCATTGCACAGAGCCCCCTGAATGCATCCTCCTTCTCAACATCATCACGAATCCTGCAATAAGGCAACACATCATCACAAGAGGAACATCAAACAATATTGATTCCCATCTCTTGCTTCTTCCCTGGTGGATCTGCAAGATTCTATGCAGGTAAGTAAAGGGCACATCAGATTTTCCACCCAGACTGCAACAAAACATGCAGAGTGCAGAGCATGGTAACCTTCCACACAACCATATAGACTACAATGATCCTAGACATCACTCATAGGCATGCAAACATCTAACAAATCCTTAGACCTTCCTTAAAAATCCTTACATGCGAAGTGCATAACACCAAGGTTGCATGAAGTGATCCATGTGTGGAGCCACCACCTCTGGGCACACCCATCCCAGTCTGCCCAGGGTGATTGCACTGTTCTCCAGGAGTGACTTGTTTAAACCCTGCAACCCCTCCTTTTGCATCAATTTCCTGGATGAGCTGCACATTACACAAGCTCTCTTTGCACAATGTTTGAGAACAATCCCTTGCTCCATGACTTCTAACACTCATAACCCCCCCCGCTAATCATCCAAGCACAATAATCTCAACCCTATTGCATACCTCATTATTGGAGAGAATGGGAACCAGACATGAGATAACATTCATGACAATCGGAGAAATATCTTGCTTGACCTGCAAGGCACTTGTAAACAACAAATCTACATCAAAATGCTGATTGGTCAGCAGAAAGAATGCAGACACTGAGAGGTGTAATTGGTGAAACCCAACTTGATGAAAAAATTAGAACTCAGAAGAGTACCTTGACCGCCACTTCACCAATAGCCCAGCAAGCATTGTTGGCCACAGACACATTCTCCTTTGCTTCATGTCCCTGCTGTGCTCCATGCAAGATCCCCCCTCCCTTTACCACATTTGTCTGCAGAACAACCATCAAGATCTAACAACAGTTGCACAAAACATGTGAGAAAGATAAAGGCCTACCAGCTGTTTGGCTGCAAGGTTCAAAAAATCTGCCAACCGAGGTTGCAAATGCACTGCACAATCCTGTCACATCATCAAAGCCCCCCCACATATTATTGCAATGAACATAATGATATAGAGTAACTTGAGAAAAATCCTGGAAAAGTCTCCTTAACAAGGTCAGATGGATGATCCATTAAGTGCAACATAATGTTTACTTTGGCAAGGTCACCCAACAAGGCCAGGGCACTTTGGCGAACATCTGGAGCTTCATCAGCACAACACAGCAGAAGAAGGTCAAAAAGGTCACTCCTTGATACCTGCAAAAGAATGCCACATTAGTCTCCAAATAGCCATAATAGACTCTTGCAACAGAATAAGGATTCAGATATAAGTTGCTCTCTGCACATACCCATACAAAACAGTGAATGAGAATATATGCAAAAGATAGGTACAAACCAAGCTTTCAATGCTACTGCCAAGCCCCTCTGTGAGACCTGAAAGCAAATCTAACGAGCAAACAATGAATTCTTTGTCATAGTTTACACCTGCTCTTCCAGGATCTGCCTGCAGTATATGTAACATCAAATTCACATCAGTAGCCATTGCAACTCCATGACCACCACAGACCTCTCCTTAGCTAACTTCACCAGATACTACATCAGATAAGTGGTCTCAAGAACCCATATCACTTTCTTCATCTCTCACATGATATCAAGAATGCTCATGCTGACAAACATAACCAGTGTTATTCAGCAAATGAGCCAGATTAATGAACATTTAAACACTGGAGTCTCCATGAACACAATCAGAAATGCACTGACAGCAGACTGGAATGGAAGTTTGAGGGAAAGGAATACCTTGGCAACTTCATGTGTATGAATAAGATTGATGCACCTCACAAACACCAGTTCAGCATATTGTGTGAACCCTGGACCTAAAGCCTGAAAGCACCCATCAATTTGCCACTATAGATAACCATACAGAGAAAGAAAAACATTCTGCAAGGAATCACAAAGAAAATCAGAACACAAACAGCCAGATAATCCAATCCAAATTCAAGAGAAAATAGTACCCATCCCCCCATTCAAAACCCATCCATCAGTCTGACAAAAATCAGTTTTGCTTCTGCCCTCATCTTTAGTCCATATTTGCAAGCAGATCCTCTTCATATTGGTACAACACCCATCAGCAAATCAATTCTCACAAGGACAGTATACGTGCCTACTGAAAGGAATGCAGCTTGACTGACAAGAAACAACATCAATACCTGTGCTATTGAGGTGAAACATTCAAGCAAGGGAAATAAATCTTTATCTGAGTCAGGCAACTTATGCCACTTTGCAATCAATGGTGGCATCAAAATTTCCAAGTACTTTGTCTGCAGCCATATGCAACACCACAAAGTCACCTTACTCAATCATGTGAGAACTGTGGGATATGGAACATATCCACATAACACCTCTTACCTCTTTACATAATTGTGGTCACAACCTCTTGATGCCAAGTCCCAAATGTGAAGTTCAGTGTATTGCAAAACTTTCACACTAACCCATACTGTTGTTGATGGAATCTACAGCATATTACCATTTCGTGGCATGTAATGTCAACCACTACAAGAAACCCATATCAAACAACAAATGAGACACTAACTAGACAGACAAAGCTGAATTTCAATCAATCATTCAGCCTGAATCTCACTTTAATCAACTGAACTCAAACAACAGATGACAAGTTTCACCATACATTATTTAGCTCATTGCCAACAGCATCTGCCAGTGTGCCAATTGCATCATACAGAATTCGCAGATTCCGTCGCTGCAGGAACAACCATTCACCATACCACAATTAGAATGACATTCAGAAAACTTGATAGCCACAGCTCTCTCATGAAGCTTCCACCCACTAAATGCCAAGGCATGGTGTTTAACAAACAGAAGAAAAGAATATAGAACGAAAGATGGCTTATTCAATCACCTCTCCAATTTCATAGACACAATGAATAATAGACCTGTCATCAGAACCTAACACCAGGAATGCTAAACTTGGAGCTTTCAGCGGCAAGGGAAAATATCCAGAAGATGTTGTCAAACTTGCTCCAAAATGTCTCTGAAATTTCAAACTGCTGATCCACATCTCAGAGAGGAAGATGCTAATCACCTGATACTTTCCAAAAGCATACATGAGATGCTGCAAAATGAGCTCCAGACGTGGTGCCAACTCTTCTGCTGCCTCCTGTCATACAGTAGCAAAAATGCAGAAACCACCAGTTTCACAAAACAATATGCCTAACCCATATCATCACTACAACAGGTTATTCAACATTAGTTGATTTCCTTCATGAAGAAGTAGCTCTTGGAATTGGATATCTTTGCATCTTCATAATGAACCAACAATGTGAATTGGTCCCCATTAATTGTGTGAATTGATCCCAGGTGATCATGAAGCCCATATATTACTGTGATGAGTGTTAACTGCCAGGTTCAGAGTCCTGTATGGTCCACTCATTCCATGTTCTTCTACACATCTACACTGTTGGGTCACATGCATGAACTTACAAGACAAGTCCTGTTACTTGAAGGACCTCTGTCACCAAATAAAGAGTGGATCCAGAGCAATTCACAAAACATCTTGCATTTGGGAATGTGCATGAAGGGAAATTGGTGAAAGAAAACAAAAAGGAGGTCACCTCTTCAAGGGTTGCAAATGCAGAACATGCAGCCTCCTGCACACGCTTGTTGCTGTCTAGTATACGCCTGAGCAGACCTGTCAGCACTGTGTCGAATTGGACCTGTCCATCTGTGGTCTGTCCTATCGCCTTTAGAAAAGCAACAAACACCTTGTCACTAGTGATCTAGAAAACGTTGTGTGCCCTGACACCTATCACTACAGATCCAAAAACTGTCTCTGACACAGTGAGCCTTAAGCAACTAATGCCAACAAGCAACCAGGATAGGAATGGGATGCCATTCACCTGGACAATCCACTTGCTGTAACGTGAGAGTGTCCAACATGTGATACTTTGTACCAGTGGACGTTTATCCTCCAAGAGAGGTACAAAAAATGCTACAATCTGCAAAAACCAGCTGCCTTTCAGCTATTCCATCCACAAGATCAAATGCCCTTCATTGAAACAGACTGAATCAAGGTTATGCACATGCAGGAAAAATCCAGATGCAAGATTGCTGAAGGGAGAAGCTACAGAGACAGGTTCCAAAATAGGAATGGGTTCAAGAAGAGGGTACCTGTGACAGATGAGGAAGAAGACCAGAGATGCATCCCTCAGCAACTGCACCCAGTGCCAATACTGCTGCCTCCTGTTCTTTCCATGCTGAGTCTGTGGTAGCTGATAGCCTGGCCTGCAAGAACCACCACCCATGTCACACTGACCAACGCAGCTCTGCATCACAAACTATGTAAGACAGATCACAAAGTATGTCAGGCAAACTATGACTGGCAACCATTGACATGCTACTGCACAAGTTACATCGAAACTCAAATGGTGAATGAGTTCCCATGTCCAACCCAGGGACTGCTCATAGGACTCTTCAACACTTTTGAGTTAGACATACTGGGTTCTCCTGCTTGTCAGCACCCTGCATTCTGTGGTTTAACATCTGAGGCAACATCACTGCTGAATGTACAACAAGATAAGAACTACCTGGACAAGTGGCATCAAGATTGGGAGAATCTCATCACCAAAAACAGTTGACAAAATATCCAGACCAGCAGCACTGCACTTTCGCAAATTCCAGGAATTTCTTAGATCATCATCTTCCTGCATTCAGCATCCAGAACTGACTTCAAAATGCTACAAAACTAGAAAGTGAGTATATTATGCAAGCGATTCAGCAGTTTCCTCCCAATAATGATCACAATAACATATAATGCTCAGCAATCCCAAAAGAAAGTATCAGAAAAGTACCATGAACAGAAGACACATAAAATCTAATCATGCTACCAAATAAAGGCCACAAACCTCATCCTCTTCAGCTCCATCAGTACCATGTACACGTGGTTGATGAAATCTGGGTTTGATGTCCTGCAATATCCTCCATCTATATCAGCCACCTGTAACACACGTGAATGAAAGGCAGACGCAACACAAGGTCCAATTGGAGTTAGACAGAGTTGGGTTGTTGTACCTGTTCCCTATCAGGAGCATGTTCATCATCCTGCAGTGAAACAAAATGATAAGATTAGCAGATACAGAGCAAAACAAGACCACTAACTCCCTGGATATAGTTGCATCCGGGGTTTAATCATCTTTTCTACAACTAGGTTATCTTTTCAAGCTTACATACTGCAAGCATCTTATTATGCTCTCTGTTTGGAGCATTATGTAGTTCCTAACTTCTCCCAAAGAAGACTCTCAAAAAAAACAAGATGGTGGGATAATGCAGATGAGGTTAGTCAGAGTGAACAAGCATTTACCTCAGCTTCAAGCAGAGCTTCATCATCATCAGCATACACCATATTATTCAATAGTACCTGTGGAAAGAACCATCACTTTTGTGTTAGAGAACACAAAATACTCCATACAATTACACCATAATCTGCAAAAAAGCTCCATGCTCACCAAATTTAGTGAGCACTGCATCAGCAGCTGGCTCCCTGAAGACACATTGTCCTCAGAATCTTATTTCAGAACACAATGAACCTGTCAAAAAACTGCAGGAGGAAGAAGTGTTGAAAACACAAAAAACATAAGCAATAAAAAATCACACGCAACAACTTCAATTGGAGGTGATGTGCATTCAAGCCTACAACGCCAGTCAGAAAGTGGATCCCACACACTACAAGGTGACAACTTACACTTATAAGACGTGGCAAGAACTCTCTCAGCATCTCTTGTGGAAGGTGTGCTTCACAGAATGTGGACCTGAAACAGCAGCCCAAAGCAATGAATCAAACAAAGCTAATCTTTCCCTATTCAGCCAAATTGATGACCCAAAAGGTTATATTCAAGATATCAAATACCTCATAAGTATCAATTTGATTGCAGATAAAACCATAATCACATTTTCAGGTAATCTATACTGAGAAAGAAAGGAAGAAGAAGACAAAATAAAAAAGAACAGAAACTGATAATTGTTTAGAATCGGACAAGTCCAGGAACAGTCTGCTGCAGGCACCAATGAAGCAGAGCTTTGTACCAGGTCATTCAAAGTACTGCCATTGCAAAATCAGAGAATCCAATAAACACAACAAAATTAAATGTCCACTAAAATCCCTGCTACAATTTTCTGGCACATCATGTACTGACAGAATTAGACACCTGAAACCTGATATTTCAGCTTCTAATCTAAGTTCCATCCATAGCATGTCATCTCACCCCACCATCTCACTAATACAAGCTTACCAGAACTCGCAGGACTCAAGTGACACATCCTCATCAGGATCACAATTAGCTTGCAGCATATATTCAATCACATTTCTCATATGTGGCTGCAATCCAATTTGGTCTCTTATCAGCATAGCTCGCAATAGTACATTCCTCTGAAGTCAGACATAGAGCCTTCTTACAATAACCAAAAGCTACCAGATAGAATCATATCAAGCGACGAGACATCAGGATGCAAATCAGAATTCGTCAGACATATTTTATAATGGAACAAAATCTCAATTTTGTAACGCACATCAAGATCACAGTTTCTATCTGTACAGAACTTGGGCAGAGAGCATACTTGTAAGTAACTGGGTTGAACTTCTAGCAGTTGTACCAATCCAGCACAAACCTGCAATTCAACCAGAAGCCAGTTTTAAACTGCTATTTTTTGGCCCTGTCACACCCCTTAAAGACTTGTCTCCAAATTGCAGAAAAGAAACAAACCACAGAACTCAATTTGTCCCTAAAACTGCTATTAACATAAACTATCAGAAAACTTTGCAGCATGACTTTACCAGTTTCCGAACTTCTGCTGCAGAATCATTAGCTAGGGAGAACAAGCCCTGAAGGTAAGTGTCCATGTTCACAAACAAGGCCTGCATTTGACAACATCATATGCAAACCTTAGGTAAATGTACAACCCCCTTGCCCTCATAACCCATCTACAATATACATCTGCATTTGCAGCATGGGTATCAAAATCTTACAGGAGGAAAGAGGACAACAAACTGATTGATGGCACTTAATGCCAGTCTCCGCAGTACAGCATGTGGTGAGGCAAAAAACTGCATGGTCAAACCAGACATAATCTTAAAAGTTGGAATGTCACAAGAGTAAGAGCACAGGGAGTTTATCAGCTATGAAACTATTCCCAGCAAGAATCAGATCTTCATTCGACTTGATCCTGTCAAGATTGAGAAAAAGTACCATTAATTGTACCTGTTACAAACATAGAACATACCTGTAGCAGTCTTGGTATGAACACATTGATTGGCCGCTCTGATAGACCTACCACATCTTGGTCCAATGCTTCAGGCTTATCCTCACATATCTGCCAATTCCGCAAAGAACCCATTCAGCATCCTTGGCTGATCAGCTTGGATCCTCAATTTGGTGAGTCACAACCACTGACATCCTCCTCCTCCCTTCTTTGTTATTATCCCTCTCAGTTCCTCAGAGGTTTGCTTGTTGGCAGCAGCACCACAAATCAGCTAGTCGGTGAGATAAGCTCTTGACCAAACATGTGACTGAGGTGAAACATTATTTCTGAAGCAATCAAGCCTCATAAAAAAGAACAATGTGTAGCCCTGCATAGGACAGTTTAGAAGATGCAAAATACAGAGACAACGCAGGTGCTTATGCACTGTCATAGTCACCAAGACCTAAAAGTTTGCCAATATTGCTACAGCTTCTGCAATCAGAATCTTGATACATGGTTTTTTCAATAGCATCTAAGGACCAGAACAAAAGTCCTGTCAAGGAAATATCTTTCATAAGAATAGAAAAATCTCCATTCTCATGATGAAGAAGAAACAGTCCTGTCAAAGAAAGCAATAAGTAAATGGGCATGTATTTGTACAGGTTCTCTCTCACTGCATCCCATATGCAGGTCTCTCCAAGATTGTCTTGTTGACACCTAGGTGTGGCAGCACCATGGATCAGGTTGACCCAAGAATACATGGCAGATGGAAATTGAGCCCCAAGAAACACCACATGAGTACACATGATACACAGGATGAAATCATGACAGACTGGAAGAAATGAGCACCTTGGAAAGCGTATCCAAAGCACCTTCCATGTGGTTGTAGTCATTGCTACCAAGACACTGGACAAACGCCTGGAAAATTTCAGGCCAGTCCTGGCCATTGCCTTGTTGAACCACCGCACTAATAACAATGGCAACGGTGGCACGAACTTGTTTATCAGCTGCACCCAGGCGTGGCTGCAATTCAGCCTTAATGTACTGTTGATAGCCAAGAGGCATTGCCTGATAGCTGGACTTCAAATTATTCTTCAACATCAATCCTGCAGCTTGCCGCACTTCTGAGGATTGCCCCTGCAACAGACAACACGAAAGTGTGATGCCATGGTTCAAAACCTAGCCAAGGAAGAGCTTGTTGAAGGTAATCAGAGGAAACAAAAACATACTCAGATTGCTGATGATCGCAATATATCACCATCTTTTTGACATCCTACATCACCTACAATGATCACGACTTCAAACAGCCTTTGACAGTCTACCACGGCAAGAGACCTAGATTCCAATGCAGAAACATGAAGCCATAGGAACAAGGAGCAACCAATCCAGGATTGGAAGGTGCAATATCCTCCCTTCCACGCCGAAGAGCATGCACACGACTAGAACAAACATAGCTTACTTACCCCTTCCTCGCAATCAAAGAGACAAGAGAGAGAGACATTCGGAAAGGAAGGAGAGAGAAAAAGATAAAAAAGGGTCGCGGAATTCGGACCTCAGCTCGGCACAGGATGAAGGCAAGATAATTATTGAAATCCGGGAAGCGATTGCATCGTTGCAGCTGCTGCCAGACTCGATTCTGATCGCCGCTGGGCACCTTGGACTCAAGAAGCAGTCCACAAATCTCCTTCACGCCCTCCTCTTGCGGCTGCCATGCGTGGTGATTTGCCATCCCTGGCTCCCCCCCCTTACCCCCCCCTACCCCCCTTCCCTATCCCTTGCTGCACCTCCTCTTGCAATTGAGAAGCAGACCCCAAGATCTGGCCCAGCTGCTACTCCTTGAAATCCGTGAGCCACCACAGGCTAGCGCATGAGCACTTGCAAGTGTGCCATCAGTATGGGAAGGGGAAGGACGAGGTTCTAGCGTCAGTGGGGAAGGAACATCTGGGGGCTCCGGGTAGTCATGAAGGAGGAGGGGACGAACTCGCTGTTGAAGGAGTTCCGACCGAGGGCTCACGATTTAGGGCTTCTGGTGTTCGATTGCAAGTGACGACGCTCGATTTCGCGATGACGACGTACCCACGTACACACCCGGGGGCGGGGGCCCTCTCCTCCGTCTACTTCCTTCTTCGTAGTTCCACACCGATGACGTTAGCGAACGTGTCGTCCAAAACGCAGTTCTGGAATCTCTCCTCTGATCACGCAGAACTCGGATTGTAGACGAACAAAACATCTCCTGTCATCCCCTGAACACCGGGTTGCATCTCTACTTCTTGCACTCGTTCAGACAAAGGGAGGGATTGCCGGAAGTGAACGACGTTAGTTTCCCTGCACAAAAGACAAAGATGCAACAAGCCCCATGCACCCAATCGCGTGGTAGAGAGCTCACAGTAGTAGTGTCCGAATTGGAAACGAGATATGCCAATCCGTGAATTCCGTCTTCTGTTTTTCTGCCTCTGTTTTGTTGATGTTGTTGTTGCAGCAGTTGCGCAGTGTTAAAATTCCTCTCTCTCTCTCTCTCTCTCTCTCTCTCTCTCTCTCTCTCGTTGATGAGAATGGAGGTGCCAGGTGGAGACTCTCCTCGGACGTCACCACAAGATGGAGATGCTCTTCGCTACGACATTGAGGAGGAGATGGTAAGTGGCGTGGAATTCAGGTCTTCTTCGGGAGTGCTTGATTCCGGTGTCGAGCCGCAGAGTTCAGGTCTCAACAATGTCGACACAGGGACGATCATCATTAATAGGAAGGAAGTCGATCGCCTGGTTCGGTGTCTGTATGGAAGCCATTTTCTCTCGCGGTGGGGAGACAGGTGATGTTCATTTTTACTGTATGGAATCGTGCTCATCCTGTGCGCATTTGGTTAGTTCTTGGATTGAGGTTCTTCTTCTTGTTTTTCTTCTCTGAATGTTTGGTTTGCGGCCTTGTTTCAAGTGATGCTGGTTCTTTCTCTTGCTGGCTGTATGGATTAGCATGCAAAGAGTTCGGAGTGGAATCGTTGAATGGTTTCTTCTTCTTCTTCTTCTTCTCTGGATTTTTGGACTCCTGCATTGTTTAAGTTATACTTGTTCTTTCTCTTGCAGATGTTGTATGAATTTAGGATGCAAAGAGTTGAGATGGGAATTCGTTGGATGGTTTCTTCTTCTTCTCCTCAGGATCCCTTGACCCTGCAATTTGTTTCGGTGATGCTGGTTCTTTCTCTTGCTGGCTTCATGGCTTAGCATGTGGAGAATTGCAATAGAAAGTATCACATATGTTTCTTTTCGTGCCAAATCCAATTTCAAAATTTGAGAGGCAGATTTGCAGTTTATGACACACTTCCAAATGTGTAACATCAAATGCTGAGGAAAATGCTGCCCAAAAACAGCTTATGTAGGAAGTCAGGGTTTGGGATGAGGTTAAGAAAAGAGGTGCTTCAAAGTATGCATGATTTTTTTCTGTGCTGGAGGCAACTTGTATAGGCTGGTTCCAGACCAGAAAGATGATGATGTTTCTAGTTTATGCTAGTTATGTATTTAGTGGAGAATTGACAATGAATTTCACATGATCAGCATGACTGCCTGGAGTTAATCAATTCATCAAGAACTTCTCATGCTTGTTGATAACTGCAATCAGTTTTAGTGGTTCACCAGGTCCACCATAGTGTAAAATCTCAGGCAATAGCATGGCATTCAAGCTTAGACTTTTATGCTGGAGGCAAAGGTAAAAGGTTGATGGAGTCAAAACGATTTGTTGCTTTACATTGTAGAGGTTTTTGCAGTGTTTTCAGATAAAGAAGTGCAATCCCTCCAACTCTGTGGTAGGAAATTTGAACCTGCTGGATTTTACTCTCTGAACTTATCATTTGTGATGTTATGTCTAAGCTCATGTTTCTTTGAAATGGTGGTAATGTGCAGAATGTGGGAATTTGCAGTAAGCTTGTTCATGTTGCATGTTTGGCCCAATTCATTGCTGTTGGTTGCTGTCTATGGCCTGGTGGAAGCAGCATCAGTGGCTGCCTTTGGTGTTGTAATTGGAGAGTTGGTTGATAAATTCCCACGCCTTAAGGTGAAGCTTTTCTTTACTTTGGGAATTCTGATTGATGGACTTTTGCAAAAGTCTTGCTTAAAGTTTCTTTACCTCCAGCATTTGCTAAATTTTGCCTGTGTTTGGTATTCGTGCATGGTTGCATGTGTGGTGTGAATTTGGGTAAAAGAGGCCTTGCAAAGATTCTGACTGGTGTGGGCATGGTCAAGACAGGTAGTGCAGATAGCCTTGGGGGTACAAAATGGTTCTATTGTAGTGGCAGCAGTAGCTACGGTGGTTCTCTTGCTCCAACCAGGTGCTGTTCCTGGAGGTTTTGGTGCCTTTGTCACACTGGTGATTCTCGTGAACACTTTTGGTGCATTTGGTGCTCTGTCAGGCCTTGCAATGGATGTTGTTGTTGAGCGTGATTGGTAAGTTTCTGATGATGCCATTCTGATGATAGCCCTTGGGTTGTTAGATTTGTGTCAATAGACAAAGGCCAAGTTCATATGGAGCTACATTACCTGCTGTTGTGTTGTTAACACAGGCAGTACAGAAACAATCTGTAATTCCTTGCTTTTGACAACTTAACTTCTAAAGAATGGTTATGTGTGTGCTATTGCAGGGTAGTGGTGATAGCTGAGCAGGCCCCAGGATCGTTGACCCGTATAAATTCAGTGATGCGGAGGATTGACCTTAGCTGCAAGCTTTTGGCTCCTGTGGCAGTTGGCTTTCTTATGAGTTATGCTTCAATGCTTGCTAGTGCAGTCTTGATTGCTGTTTGGAATGTTTCTTCTGTGGGGTTGGAATATGGCCTCCTTTACATTGTCTACACAGCAATGCCCATCTTACAACAGAAGTCTCCAAGCAGAAACACAAAACTGGAGAGTCCAGATGCAGAAAAGTTGGCTATAAATTTGGAGGCCAAAGAAATTGAGATGCACTCAACTGCACAAGAGGCACAAGTCCAGACAGAGGTTGGAAATTTGTCCACTGGTGCAATTCTAGTTATCGCATGTTTTTGGATGTGCACATCTTCTTTGCTTGTTTTGCATGTTGGTACACAGTAGTATGGTTACCAATGTATTCTGTTACCGCTAGGGAATGAATCTTTATTGCTGTGACTGTTGTTTTGATTAGCCTCTGCTGGAGTAATTGCTGATTATGGGTCATTGCTTAGATTATCATTTTTTTTGTCTAGAATGGGGACTGGAGCTCCTTTAAGACATCAGAAGAGGAAGGTACGAGCCTATCCTTGTACAAGAGAGTGATAAGGTATTCCATGAATACTGACGGACTTTGGAATGCATGCTGAAGTTGGAGGGCTTTTACAGTGAAGAGGTGGGCTTGCTACCAATGGCAAAGGCAGAAACAGATGAATCCATCACATTGGAAGGCACATTGCAGCATCTGCCTATCATTAAAGGGTGGCTCACTTACATGCACCAGGAGGCCATGCTGCCAGGGCTGGCCCTTGCTCTTCTATATTTCACAGTTCTTAGGTGAATATTTGTTCTAGCCACCACAGACCTTACTAACTGGAACTGCAGCTCTGGCTTGGCAAGAGATGTATGATTGGAATGCAAATGTAGGATCTGAACAGTACTTACACGTGCTTAGATGCATGGAAGATAATGATGATGTTCCATAAGTCCATCACAACATACATGGTTTTACAAAGTGGGTGTGCTTGGGACAATATCTTAGCAGATTCATGATTCCCCAGTGTGCATTTATGTGTGGAATGGACCAGCTTTGGATCATTTATGATTGCAGTTCTTGATTGGAGAGGTGTACCACCATATGTCTTGGGGCTTGCTCGTGCAGTGGCAGCCTTGGTGGGAATTCTAGCAACTGTTGTTTACCCCTCAGTGCATGCTCGTCTTCAAACAGTTCGCACGGGTGTCTGGTCAATTTGGTTGCAGGTATGTCTGCTTCAAACTAACCAAGAGGCACTCAGATAGGAAATATTGTAAATACGATTGTCCTTGTTAGCTCTTCGATGATGTTCATTGCTCTACAAACAGGTTCTCTAAACAGGTTTCTTGTTGATGTTGAAAATGTCCTTTCCATTATCAATCCAAATTGTCATTCATAGCTGAGACATTTCTAACACTTATAAACATGTTGCATGCCTTTGGAGGGTTTATTATGGCTAGCAGGCACAGGACTGATTATTGTCTGGGGTTTGATGGGTCTATTTTTGGTTTAAAAACAGTGTTCATTGCTGTCAATATGTGTGGCCTCAACATGGGTCCAGAGCCCAAGGGTGGCATCAATCATGCTGATTGCTGGTGTTGCAGCCTCACGCCTTGGCCTCTGGATGTTTGATCTCTCTGTCACCCAACTAATGCAGGCAATTTCTCCAGCCCTCATCTTCCTTGTCTGGTTGTCTGAAGACTTGTTGCAATACTTTAGTTGGATTGGCTAGAAGCATCTTTGAGCTAACTGACAGCATGTGTGTTTCTATCTGATTTTACAGGAGTCTGTACCAGAGGCAGAAAGAGGAGTTGTTGGTGGAGTGCAGAAGTCATTGCAATCTCTGATGGACATGCTAACATACGTTGTTGGCCTGGTCATTTCTAACCCCAAGGTAGGAACATCTAATCGGGGCAGTCAAATGTCCAAAGGCTTAATGTTGTGGCTCATACAAGGGGAACATCCCCTACCCTTCCTCCACCTCCCACTGCACACCCTCTTTCCCTTTTTCTTTTTACTATATCCCTACAGTTGCTTTGGTTCTTTGCATGTTTCCAGTCTGTTCAAACCATTTATGAGGAGCAACCTCTCCCAAGACCTCTGTCCATTTTCTTGTAATTATTTTCTCTGTCTTCACACCAAAATAGACAGTCTTCTTACAATGTAGAGTGGAGATACTTGCAGGATTACAAGTGGCTATCAGGACCACAAGAAATAAGATCAATGTGTCTTTGTGGGAGTGCAAGTCATGTAGGGAATGTGAGTAGAACTGCAGGAGATTCTCTTGCAATATGTGTAGGCATAACACAGCTTCTTTGTTTATAGGTCAATGTAGTTTAACGTTACCAGTATTCCTGTGCTGCTACTAATTCAGTATCTATGAAGATATAGTTAGTAGTATTGCTGTGTTTCCAAAAGCATAGGTGAACTGTGTTGGCCAGCCCACAGAAAGAAACATATTCCTTAGAGGAGCATACAAGTCCCAGTGTGCACAAAATTGATCTTCTAACAATCTCATCTTGATTTTCAGGACTTTGGAACTTCCATTCGCATATCATTCATGGTGGTGTTCACAGCAGCTGCACTTTACACTGTCCATGTCTACCGTGTCCGGGGTCACCTTTTCCATCTTGATGTCCTTTTCCGTGCCCACTGAGTAAACCTGGCTACTCAAGTGCTATCTGTTTCTCTGGATATGGTGTTTGGCTGAGGGGAGTCTCTTAAGTCAAATTGCATGGCATCTCACTTCAACTTGATAGGTAGGATAATTATGACCTTGCTTGTGACTGTGGAATGTTTACAAGTTTTGATAGGACTTTTATGGCAGGAAGTCAGCCTAGATATTTCCTTAGTTTTGTACAGATATTGTTTCTACAGCACCTAGTTAGTTTGACCTGCATGACTGATTGGGTACTCAAGGAACAATGTTTAACTAAAGGATTTGGAATGTATATAAAACTGTTGGGAATAAATATGTGATTCCTCAGAACATTATGAAAGACTTTTGGAATATTGATCCAAGAAAGAGGTCAAAACTTTTTATTGAACCAGAATTTTGAACTTCAGAGAACATTTAATAGGTAAAATTTGTGAAAAATCGTTGTGGACAAATTTGAGATGTCTTTGGGGACCACAGAACATCAATGCAAATGAGTGCCATTTTTGTCAGGTGTACGATGTGAATAATTGAGATTTGGCTCCCAATTTTGTAGGGTTTGTGGTTGCTGGAATGAAAGATGTTTAGCTTTCAATGGAGGCCTTTGAATAGTGGTAGCCCTTTTTTCATTGTTTTGATTCACATTAGATTTGACCCATTTGCTGTGATTCATCTGTGAATATGTGGTCTGGTTGTAATCAATCATTTATTTCTTGGGATTTCAATCAGAAACTTCAGTGAAGTCTTGGTTGAGGGGAAACATTTTTCCTAGGTTCCTTTTTGTTGTTCCATTTCTGAATTTAATTGCCACATAATTGTAGGAAAGACCAAAAAAATTCATATTTTTTTTACTATGTCAGCATTGACAAGGTAGATGAGGGTGAATACATGAAAGTTTGCTGCTTCCATGCGAATTTTGCAAATCAATTCAATAATCCCATTGATGTTTGGTCTGATAAATGTACAAAAGTTGAAAATGTAACAAATGGTTGCATCTTGTATAGAGGAGATTTATTATTTATTTACCAATAAATCTTTTTGAAGCAGTTATGCTATTATTTTGGAAGTTTCTAACGGAAAATGTAGAAGTGCATGGGCTCATATTTTGGTTAGGATGCAAAGCTATACTTCATCCCATGGCTTAAAAAGGTAACCCATATTTACAAGTTATGGATCATTATGTCATTATATGTTTGGTATAATTTGTCAAAGATGGTGAAGGCTCTTGTACTTAGATTTCTTTGCATTGAGCAAAGTGATAGGTCATTGGCCAACATGATGAATATGCAACAAGCACCTCACTTATTAATAAAAAATTCTACCACATGCACAATTTTTATGATAGACTATGAAGTTGACAAAAACATCACCATTCACAACTTGCAATGCTTTCATGCCAACCTCTCTCTTCGAACTTGCATTGTGCTTGTCATTTTTCCTAGTTCTATCCCGAAGCTCCAGCACACCCATGTACCCCCTCAAAGTGCTATGAGCCAGGGAGCGTGTCCCTAACTCTTTGTTCTTTCATTGTTTTCACCTCAGACTCACATTTGAGTCTATCAAGGAGTTTGGGAACGCATCACTTTGTGATTAAATTTTAGTCGCAAAAAACATTTTGCAACAAAAATCCATGTAATTGCCTAAAACAAGTTGCATGTGATAAATTAATTGCAAATGACAAAAGGTATTGTATGAAAGAAAAAATCAACAAATACATTTAATCCTTTGACTCCATTGTAAATGTATTGTCACATGCGACTAAGGTGCAACTATTTTGGTCAAAATTAAGGACAACTGATGTGTTGCCACATATTTTAATATTTGATTATTTAAAATATTATTATTATTATTTGGAAATTATTTATGATGTTCAATTCAAATACTTAGATCATTTTATTATGACACGTGGCCCAATGTAAATACGCCACATGGCATAAAATAATTTAATAAAAATAAAAATATTAAGTTGGCAGGTACCTAAGTAGGTACATAAATATGTGCCTACAAACCTAGGCTATATACCAACCTACCTACTTAGGTAAAACAATAGGTAGGTAGGTTTTACCTTCCTAGGTTAAATACCTATTCATATAGGTAGGTATTTAAGTAGGTAGGTACATAGGTCAACTTAGGTGGGTAGTTCAAACTAAGTACCTACCTAGCTAAGTAAACAAGTAGTTTGGGAAGGTAAGTATTTTAGAAATGTGCATAATTTGTTTTTTTGTTTTGGGTTGAGCCTTTTGATTAGCTCGTATTATGTGCATAAATTTCTTAATGTGAAGTTGGGTAACCACACCCCCTTATTTATATAGTGTTCAAAATAGGAATGAAAAACAAAAAATATTGGATAAGTTTTGAAGTTACAACTTCCTCACAAATTAAATTGTAATTTCAACTTACTTTCTTCATACCTTACTTTCATAGTTTTTAGATTTTTAAACAATTCAAATACTATATAATTAGATAATCATTTAATTAATAATGATTAAATTTACATATATGTAAATTATAAATTATACATTACAAATATTTAGTATTCATTATCAATTACTTAAACAAATAATAACTTCTTAATATTTAACAAACTAACTACTAAATTACTCATAAGTTATTAATACATAACTCATAATAATTAAATAACTAAAATATTCAAAAATATTTATTATTTTTTAGAATCTAATTTAATTCTATATAATATAGTTAATGTAAAAATAATTTAATTACTATAATTTAAAATTTAACTTTTTAAAATATTTATGTTTAAATTATAATTAATGAATTAACAATTACTATTAGAAAGTCAATTCCTACATGATTTTTTTTTAAATATTATAAGTCAAGTAATTTTTTTTCTTGGTAATTATTAATTATATATATAATAATTTGTTAAACATAACATTAATTTTCATAATTACTATAAATTAGTTATCATAGATTATTAATCACAAAATTTTCAATAATCATAATAATATAATCATAATAATTCGTGAAACTAAAATCAGTATCATAATTATTTTAACTACACTATAATTTTTCCAAATTTTTAATTCAGGTTTGAAATTATAAATTACAGAATGTGAGTAATTATCTTAAATTAGAAAATAATTATGCACATACTAATTAATTCTTATCTGAAATAATTGCAATGATTCTAAAGTAATGTCATATTCATTACATTAATTATATAAGAATATAAATTAGAAAATATACAAATCTATGTTATAACAATTATTATTATTATGTGTAACTTGAATTTAATGAACATAGTCATTTATGATTATTTATACAAGTGATTTATTATCAATAACACTAGTGGAAAAAACCCTTAAAACTCAACCAATAAATTTTGGAATTAAAATATAAATTTAAGATTCCAAAATAGTAATTCATAATTCAAATATCAAATTTTAGATCAAATAAGTTTTTCGAAGTTAAATGACAGATTTTAGAATTGAAATATCAATTTTCAGATCCAAAAAATAATATTCAAAATTAAAATGTGCATTTTAAGACTCAATTTATAATTTCTGAATTGAAATATTAATTTCAAGAATCCAAAATAATAATTTGGAATTCGAATATCAACTTTCAAGTCCAATTTAAAATATTTAAAATCAAAATGTTGAGTTTTAGATTCAATAATTTTTTTGAATTGAAATACTAATTTTTAGTTTCGAAAGTAATAATTTAGAAATCAAATATCAATTTTTAGATCCAATAAGTTTTTTGAGTTTAAATAACAATTTCCAAAATTGAAATGTCAATTTTCAGATTCAAATAACAATATTCAAAATTGAAATGTCCATTTTTAGACTCAATTAATAATTTTCAGACTGGAAGTATTAATTTTGAGAATCCATAATAATAATTTGGAATTGAAATTTCAGGTTCAAATCAAATTATTATTTAAAATTTAAATGCAAAATTTTCAGAGTTGAAATATAAATTTTCATATTCATATTAAAATATTCAAAATTAAAATGTGCATTTTTACAATCAATTAATAATTTTCTGAATTGAAATACTAATTTTTGGATTCGAAAATATTAATTTAGAATTCAAATATCAATTTTTTAGATCAAATAAGCCTTTGTGAATTTAAATTGAAAATATCATATTCAAATCAAAAATTTGAAATTCAAATAATGTTTGAAACAATTGAAATAACAATTTTCAGATTCAAATATCAAGTTTCAAATTCTAATATATATGTTTTTAAATTAAAATACTAGTTTTCAGAATTGAAATATCAAATATCAAATTTGAATAAAAAATTCAAAGTTCAAATATTAGTTTCGATATTCATTATATAAACAATATACATACATATGCATATTATATATGTATATTATTTTGGTACATACATTAAAATACACCCCTATGTCAGTGTAGAATACCTTTAGGATGCAACTAATTTGGTGATTATTGCGATTAATGGGACATATCAACCTACTAATGGATGAAAATAATTGTAAAATCGATCCAACCAATAGGATGAAATTTTTAATAATTGCATCATAGTTGTGAGAATGACCAAAATAGTTGAAATCTGGTTTTATAGTTGCAATATTCCCAAATCTATAAATCACATGTAGTCGTAAATGGAGTGATTACATTTTGGCTGATTTCTACTAGTGGATGAGGGTTAATTGTGCCTAGTGTGTGAATGCAAAATGGTGTATAGAAGTGACCAATGTTCAAATGAGCACAACCTTTGAAATTGAGATCCTTCAAAAAAATTAATTTGTAGAAACTATATTGTACCCTATTGGTTGGATGGATTGTAGTTTATTTTAGACATTTGCATGAATACATATTTTCAAACTATGTTTGTGTACTTTTGTTGTTAGATCAAATTATGCCATGAAAAACAAGGATTTTGTTGCAAAAAAACTAAAAATCATATAAAAACATGACATTACTGAAAGATTAAGCTAGCTCTATCAATTGGAGTGTGTGGAGCTTTGATGGAAATCTATTGGTGCTAACATCAAAATCAGAAAATATTTCATTTTTTTGTAACAATTCGGTCTAAACTTATACTTGGGCCTTTGTATGTATTACTTGGACACGGCATGTAGTTGTTACGTGTTGAGATAAATATTGTCTTTTTCTACACCCAACCATATATAAAGTTTTTTAGTTGTTTGTAGCTTTGAAATGATTGTTTGGTTTGAAAATCCTGACATCCAAAGTTGTCCAAAAGTGTTTCTTGGCCCGTGGTGACACACCATTGTTTTTTTTTATGGTGATATTGATGTTTTGTTTGGTGCCAACACATGGAATTGAAATGTAAATTTTGCTATCAGATTTTGGAACACAAAATCTAATCTACTAGAAGAACTTAAAGCCATGATTGCAAAATTCAAAATCTAGGTTAGTTATTTGTCATGTTGTTTCATTCTTTTATACACAATGAAATGGAAGTTGAAAGACGTATATTGGAAAGCCATAAAAGTTTTCTTCATATTCTTAAATAGACAAATTCCTTTGGTGTTTCATATTATTCACAAAAAACCTTCAACTTTTTAGGGTGTTACATCTAGAAATAGTTATATGTCTTATGGTGTTTTGAATCTACTAAAACTATTGGAAGTCCAAAAGGTTTAAAAATCTATATATGAGTATAATACATATGTTCATTTTTTGAATGTGACACTTGTGATAAAACCCTACCCATTTGACTTGTCATATGTTTTCTTTTTTTCTAGATATTTTTTCAAGTACTTTACTTTTGTGTGATTTATCAAATCTTGTGGGTTTGTGAGTCGCTTTCAATCTTTGAACAAATACTTCCACAAAATTGCACACCCATTAGAATAGAATGAAGTTGTTCTGAACTCCCAAAGATTTCACAAGATTACACATATAATTGCCTCACCTTTTGCATTGAAACATACCCAAAAAATCTTGCCCATTGCATATTTCCAATGGCAATTGTAGGAGTAGGCATTTGCTTTAAATTGGGTGGTGGTGTTACCTTGTCTTCCACAATAAGAACTTCTTAAGTTGATTACTTGTGTGGACTTGAAATAGAAGGTAAAACATGACCACATATCCAAGGAATTATTCCTTAAATTTTGCAAATTGTCTCCACATTTCTATGGTGTTACAAATCCTTTTTTGAGCCATTGCCATGAAACAGACCAACATACAACAACTTGCTTATGGATGTCTAATGCAAATGTCTTTAACCTTCTTCTTTTTTCTAATGTTGTTATTAAGAACTCTGAACCCTTACAAAAACGAATTTCAACATTCAAATGAATGGGTTTCCTTTTCATGGGTAAATTTCATTGGTGCTCACTCAAAATCCCTTTTGGATTGTTTTTTTTAATGGTGAAAATGTAATTTATTTTTAAAAAAAATAAAATTCTAACAAATTTTCCATAACACCAGACTTGATAAATAAAGAAGACAAATAAACCAACAAAAAAAATCATGCACAAAAAAAATTACAAAAAAATTTATGTTTGATACAAAAGAAATCAAACATTGTTGGCTTGTAAAGGTTTGAAAAAAAATCGAATTATTATACCAAAATGCAATATCATTATTTGAACACTTATATTTTTAATACATTTGTAGTTTAAATAATAAATTCATATTTAACCTTTGGAGATTAAGTTCATAAATTAAAATATATATACTACAACATTGAATAACAAGGAATAATGCAATATATATATATATATATACCTTAACATATAAAATTAAAAATTGATGTAAATTATATGGGGGACAAATTTTGATTATTTCAGACATGTATAGTAAATATGTGAAATTAATAAGAACAAGAAAGAAATTGTCATTTAAAAAACATTTTACATGTCAAATCCAAGAATTTGTAGAATTAAAATACAAATATATCACAATTTTAAATAATTAAATATCAAAGTTTCATAATTTAAAATAAATAAAATAAAATTGAATGACAAGGAATGAATGCAAGAAATAAACATTATAGACCTTGATATAATAAATCAAAACTTGATGTAAATTACATGTATACTTTTGGGATGAATTTTGATAATTTAATACATGTATAATAAAAATGTGCAATTGATAACAATAATAAACAAAATTTTATTTTAAAAATATTTTACATTCCAAATCTAAGAATTTGTAGAATTATAATGTAAATATATCATAATTAATTAAATAATTCAAATTTCAAAATAAATATACTAAAGAATTCAAATTGATAGAGAGAAGGAATTTATGTGTATGAAACCTAATATGCATCATCATTATACATCTTCAAATATTAAAATATTATCAATAATTTGTTGGAAAATTAATAATTTTATAACATTATTTATTGAATTGTGTGAACACAATTTTCCAATATGTATTTGGAATTTGCATTGTACAATTTATGGCATCATCATTTAAAATATAACACAAGGTTTTTTTTTAGGGTTTACACATTTTTTCAAATTGTTGCAAATGTGTTTGAACTTTCAACATAAAATCAATAGAAATCTAAATATAAGCATCAAAATAGAAAATGAAAAAATCGATTCATAAAACATCGTAAAGTTTATATATATAAATCTTCAAATTACATGTGAATTATAATTTTTCTTATTGAATTGTGTGAACAGGAATTTTCCGTATGTACTTGGAATTTGATTGTACAATTTATGGCATCATCATTTTCAATATAACAGAAGTTATTATTTAGGGCAATTTAGTAATTTAGAGTTTTTGGATGAAATTGCATTCAAAAAATGTGTTTTTTTTGCATTTGTTAAATAATGGATGCATAATAATATTTTATTTTAAAGAAAAAACCACTGCCATATCAAAGAGGAGGAGATTTTATAGATGGGCATTGCATTATTTTTTTAATGTTCTTTTGTTTGGTAATGTTTCATGAATCATAAACATGAGGCCCTATGGCCGCTAAAAGACTAAGTTATATTATGTATGTACATTGATTTTATCTAATCTTCCTCATTTAATTATTGGATCAAAATGAATTTTGACTCAAAATGAACTATGAATTCAAAAATGTTGTGCAAATTTTAAAGTTTTTTACTCGTGTTTAAAATAACCAAAGGATGCCATCAAGATTTTAACTTATTGCATACTATAATACTTGTTATACATCACATTTTTTGAAAAAAAATGGTTCACCTTTAGTGTGCTTTCACCCACATAATACATATTTAGTAGAACAACAATTGTTCATTAGTATCAAAATGAACAAACGTGAGTTGTGCATGTGTTGTAAGTTAGTTCCAACTAATAGACATGTACTTAGTGCATTATTAGTTGTAGATGAGTTGCAAAAAGACTTAACATAATTATTCATGTGATGCGGATGAAAAGTGACCTCAACATGATGTCAACAATATAGTTACATTGTAGTTGAATTATAATTTTTTAATCTAAGTTACAAGTGAGTTGTGGGGAGTTGCACAAGTAGTCCACTGTATATATGATGAGTTGCAATTTCTACAACTGATGTAACTTGTTCGTTAGCACTCAACAATGTAGAAATATTGTGAGTTGTAAGTGATTGGTGTAATTCAAAAATTGAGTTGCAAGCCTAGTTGTAGAGCATCCATTTTTCTCATATTATATGTTCATTTTTACATAATAATTTACTTTATAAATGACTAATGTTTGACTATGTTTTTGAAATTAGTTTTGATGTCCATAGTAAGATGTAGCCACTTGGAAAAATGTAATTATTACACATGGTTGGTTAGGATATGTATTTGTGTTTAAATATCTACCAGTCGCATAATACAATGTGACATAAAATTCTAGTCATATTGTGGTCATTAAGCTATCATATTTAGTTGGATATAAATAAATTAAATGCTTGCATGTGGTCTAATCCCTATTTTCCATGTTACATATTTTGAAAAAAATCTAATAGTCATATTTGAATCATTGATTTTTTTGACATGTAGGTTGTTGGGTCATGTTGTGGACCCCACAAAAAAATTGAACTTGCCACATAGGATCGACATTTGTGGTGACATGTTATGTGGGTCCACTTACATGGCACCTTCAGTCCATTATGACGAAAATTGTCCCATATGACTATTGGATGAAGTGTGCCATGTTAGACAATAAATGATTAAGTTTGGTTTTAAACAACTCGTTCATATTGACTTTGGGGCCTTTATCATAGGTTTCTTCTATGATTGGATTTCCAATCATAGAATGAATCATAGATTTGATATTTTTTACTAGTGATAATAATAATAATAATAATAATAATAATTGTAAAACATAACATTAATAAATAATGAAACACAATTTAATAAATTATAATTGAAATTATAATTATTTTAAAATAATAATTCAAACAAATAATAATCATCATAATTATTATTGAGTTAATATTTTAGCTAGAAAATGGCGTAGGGAGGTTAAATATAGTATTATTATTAATCTATTTATTATGTCATTTGCTGAGTACTATTAACTATATTAATCAATATTTAATGATAATAATATATATACACATATTTCGTAAGTATAATAAACTTGGATAAGTTTGTAGTATGATCTTCATATATTCTTTGTATATTTCAAATAAAATTTAATAAAATTTGATATATATATATATATGATTGATGTATTGTCACCATTACATATACCATAATGTGAGGCTATTACATGTTAGTAATTTTTCAAACCAAGCCCAATTAAACCTTGGAAACAACACTAATATATACCCTAGTGAATGTGGAATGAATAATGCATAAGTAAGGCCTACTATGGAATTGTTAGTTACCATAACATAAAACACATAATTTACCCTATACAAAAGTACAAACATACATAACTAATAGTAATCATTTTTTGGTCACTTTTGTAATTAATGGTTCATACAAGGGTCTTCTATGATGAAAATAGTGCAAAAAATCATTCCATTGAAAAATGAAAAAGCTAATAGGTGCAACTTAACTAGAAATATGATTTAAAAATATGTAATTGATTTATAGTTGCAAAAATAATTAAGGTTAATTGTAAGTAACAATTAGTTGCATGCAATTGCAAATCAATTAGTTACATTTTAACCTTTTCCTACTAATGTAAACAATAGTTACAATTTGTGGTGCACCATAATGTGAATGTTTACCTTGATACACCAAACTATCATATCCAAAATATCAGTAGACATAATATTTGTTCCATTACAAATATTCAATTTTTTTATCACCTTCCATTTAACATTTCATGAATTTTATATGGATTAGTTAACAATGTTATAAAGATAATATGGTTTAACCTTGTTTACATTGTGTACATGTAAACTTTTCTTCAACTCACATAAATAATTAAAATGACAACCACATGTTCATACATTCAAAAAATTATTGCAATGATTTTCATAATTTTGAAAATTGTTTCCAACAACAAGCATATTAAAAATCACCATTACTTTTAATTCTCAAGGCTCAAGTTATTATTGCATGTACACTTTACTTTCAAACCAATAATTGCTTAATTTGTGATGAACCAATAATGATTTGCAAACCTTTGAAAGTATCCTTGTAATCCTTTTCTTTTTGCGAAAAAGGAAAGTAGTCCAGGTCTAACACAATATTGTTTATTAATCCTCAATGTCTTAGATCATTTTATTCCTTTGTTCAAAGTTGCTATATTTTTTAAAGGTGTGTTGTCTCATTAGATGTCCACATGTTTCATAATCATGCTTAGGTCAATTAATTATGGAATTTCATTCCAATAGTGATGGGAGGAAAGTAGGATGCAACTTTTCAAAATGCATGATTATGAATACTTTAAAATGGTAAATATAAGCATGATTCTCAACTACCAAGAGGACTATACTAGTTGAACACACACTCCAAAAAGTGTGAATTATAATTTGGAGTGTATCACCAACAAAATGGATGGATTATTAGCAAGAATAATTTATTTTGTGAGTAACACTAGGGTTAGAATACTTCTATACAACATCATTCAAATGATAACACATGGCCATGAAGATACCATGTATGGCCCAATTCTCTTATGACCTTTTGTTCAATTATGTTATTTTTGTATCCCTTGCATTTAACTTTTCTGCAAATTGGAATCTTCATATGTGTGAGAACATGTTTATGCATGCTTGTTCTTCTTGACCTCTCAAAATGTTTAATCTTCAAAGTATTTGAGAAGTGACCAATTTCACAAACTAAAATAGGCCAAATAACCAAGAACATTAGCATGTATTTGTTCAATTGTTTTTGTGGAGGATGCTTATTGGCTACTTGAGTAAAACAAGCAACTTGCACAAATGCAATTAATACAAATTCATTGTAAAATGGACCACCCATCAAGATGAGGCATGGTGATGATGAAGAAGATCATCCATCTCATTGATAAGGAATTTGTTGCCTATTGGATTCAAACTTGTGTGGTGGGAATCAAGATAATATGAATAAAAAGAGGGCCTAAAAAGGAATGGAAAAATGAAACAATGATTCCTTCCATCATTAAAATGATCCTCACATCATTAAAAGGTCTAAAAAATATGCCATTTTTTGGAAACAATCCTTAGATAGGAGCAACATTCTATAAAGGTTTTATGGGTTCAATTGTCCAATATTATGAAGCTATTCATGCATAATTGAGAAGGACTCTTCCAAATTGTGTAGAGCCTCAAAACATACTTTAATCACACATAAATTTGTTAGTAATGCTCACATTAAAAGTTCAAACATCACCATGGTAGTTGGTCCATACCCATACTTGTTGCTGTTAACAGTGGAATTTGTTATTGTCATTCATACTAATGTAGCCTGTGCCGTTGGCCCAAGTGTGAACACATCGAGGGTTCAACTGAATTTTCCTTCCAAGCCCAATTTTTGCAATTTGTTTGAATTTCCAGCAACAAAATTCACTCAAAAATCAATACCTTTCACACCTTAGCTCCGAGAATTGTAAAATAAACTCTATTAAATCTGACTCACTGAGGGCTTTCCAACAACACCAAGAATGGCCCCAAATTCCATTACAGTTTTCAGTTTCAACTTTATTTAGTTTTTATTGAGAAAGTGGTTCAATAATCAATAGCTTCCACACCATAGCTCCAAACAGTTTGAAACCAAGTTGGGGCACCCCTACTCATTGAAAGCTTTTTGAAGATACCAAGAGCACAACATGAAGCACCGTGGTTTGGAAGATCTCAGCATGACAAACAAAAGAAAACAAAACAGAACAAAACAAAACAAAACAACTTCCTTGCTTCATAGATAGATTCCTCTCCAGTTTTGTACTTTTAGCCCTTTCATTTTTAAGGTTGGGATCCCTCTTTCTCTTGTTCCCTCATATGCTGGTAGATCTCAGTACTCTATAATCTTCTGACAGAATCAATCAATCTCTCGGGGTTGACTTCAATTACAGAAAAGATCTCAGTACTTGCATGTATACATTCATATACTTACACACATATATACTAAAGAATGAAATGCTTTAACTCAAGAAAATGGTTTCCAAAACAGATGATAGAACCATAACATCAGGCTAGTGCAAAGCAAAATTGAGAATCACAAAACATACAATCCAATTGGTGAAACCACAACTTTGAGGAAGGCAAAATCCCCATTCTAATTATCATGGCTTCAGAAGTATACACCCAAAAAAAAACTCAAAAACTCAACATGGGAAAAGGAAAATAGGTTGAACATCACACACAGGTGGAGGAAAAGGAGGATGAAAATTTAGGTCAATCGAACATATGTACTATACTCTTGCACATCTAAACCAGCTATCTACCATCATGGCCACAGTGCATAATAACTCTAATTGGAATTTAGAATATGAATTAGAGTGAAATAACATTATGGTAGGGCTGGCAGGGCCTAGATTCAGCTGATTCCCACAGAGGTGTTCTCTGTACATCGATATAGCTGTGTCCCCCAAATTGGATAATTAATCCTGGAGAGGGTTGCCTATTATGAGGCTCACCAACTTGAGCTTGTAGCTCAGGTAACCACTAAAATGTACAAGCAAAATGTGCAAGAAAAAAAAAACATGTTGTCCACCTAGCTATGGAGGGTTATGTTTCTGTGTACATTATACACTCGTGGCAGCATCTGCCAACAAAGCATTGTTACCTTCTGCAGGTCTCTTGTCTCTTGCAATATTTCCTCTTGATAGGAATTTTTTTTCACACCAATCACAGTTGAAATAGTTAAGTTGCTCCCTTTCAAACACTACAGCCATTGGCCATCCAAATCAGTTCTGGATGTGTTTTTACACCAACACCACCGCTCTCTTTACTGGGGTCAGATGGAACAAAATGCCTTCCTACCTATACCAGTCTTCAGCTTGAGACCAGCTGAGTGCAGATAGTAGTCAACAAACATTGTCCAAAAAGGGAACCGAGGATTTGGATCCAACTTTATACTGACCAGATGCACAATGTTTTGCGGGCATTATACCTCCTGCCCAGGTTTAGAGTTCTACAAGGTCTGCTTCATAAAGTCCAATTGACAAAGATGGCACCAAGGGCTTCTCTTGCAAATCAATCTTCCCCATCTCTTTGTCAAGTGAAGCATCACAATCTAGGCCCCTGCAAGATTTCTGAGACCCAGAACAACCAGAAACAGAAATGGGACCACCGCCGCTGGCCCCCTCATCAGATTGTTTCACCTCCCTCTCCTCACTATCATCTTCATCTTCAGCATCTGAGTGGCCTTTTAACCATTTTGCTTTCCGGTACTCATCATAGTGTACACGTCTGTGCTCTTCAAAGCTCCATCGTCGGCCATTTTCTAACCCTGTGCACTCTTCCCAACAAAATCTCAGTAAATAGCTCTAACATTCTCAGAAACCATCATGAAGTCAGTTGGTCCCTTCTAAACCAAAGAACCAGAAGATTCAGGAGCATTCTGGCATGTCCAATTTGTCAAAAGGTTACTACAGTCAGCACTGGGTCATTGAGACTCATGGCCTCCTTGCAAGTGATTGTGATCAATTCACTACTAGGCCATGCTGGATTGTACATACTATAGTCAATCGTGCTATAGTAGGGGCGATCAGATCAACCAGTTGCCCAAAATCATGTGGGTACTCATGTTTGCCAAAACTTCAGGGAGAGTTGCACAATTGAATGTGACAACCTTCAAAACAGAAGAAGTAATCCTATAGGTGAAGAGCCACTCAGTCACAGGTAGTTGACAAACTAAGTGTCCCCATTATTTGTTCCCCCAACACCGTGCATGGCAGTTCTCATGTCCAAGCAATGCACAGAAATGATCTCAACCATAAATATTCTACATTGGTTCGCTAACTGACATGGACACAAATCAGACAGCATAAGATTGACCTTTCAGGGTAATGAAGCCTGAATCATGTTCTTTAGGTTCATTGAACTATTTTGCACAAGATCAATCTTCTCCCAGTCAAACCACTGGTGGGTCCTCGATTATATTGTGTACCTCTACTCTCTTATGTTTGCACAAGGTGCTCTGTCAAAAGAATAAGGCAGCTTAGAAAACAACAGGGGCTGAGTACCTTCTTGTTCCATCTCATCAAGTTCATCATCACCTGACGACCAGCCGCCACCACTTTGTCGACTGCTGCTAGCTTTGCTGCTGGATGCAACTTCAGAAAGAGCATGTCTAATCGCCTCTGCATGTAATGCTGTTTCCATTGGAATCTTCTCATCATCTGGAGTGGGTGAAACAACCCCTGCTCTCCCCACCCTCCATGTCCCCCCTTAATGAGCAACAGCAGAAGACTGGTATTAAACCTTAATAGAAGACAAAGATTTCAGAAGGATTGCAAGAAAATAACACAACACCATGGGATTCCATTGGAAATCAAGAAGACCTGAAAGTATTACTAGCAAATGAGATAGTAGGAAAAAGGGCATCTCACAAATACAGCGAATCAAGATAACAAATATAGCACACAGTCCAAATGGAATAAAGCTACTACACACCAAGTACCACACATACCATCAATTGTGTTTGGGGCATAGTAAGGAGTCTTGGGTTCAGTAATCTTCTGCTTGGGTGTCTTGCTGGCCTCTAAAAAGTCCAAATTTTCCTCATCCCATACAACTCGGACTCTGCAAAGGGAATCCACACACAGCACTATTAGTTTCTATCTACAAAAAATTAGTAGTTGAGAATAAAAAGAATCAAGCCACAAAGAATCTAACTACATAGATATAGGTCAGCCCTCCACTCATATCTGGACATCTGTTTGCAAAGGATCCACAACCCTGGAGGCTCTAAAAAGTTCACTCCTAAAGAAAAACTCCTCTCAAGCAGTGTCCAAAGCATATCAGCGAGTTCAAATGTAGAACAGAAGGTCAACTCTAGCATGGCTCCACAGAGATGGACAAAAGACATCACCCCACAGATCGTTTTACCAACTCTCTGATTTCGAGCAACTTTACATCACAAAGTCTGAACTCTCGAGAAGCCTATAGTGCTGTTACTTTTAGAGGTAAGTTTCTTTGTTTAGAGATGCGTAAGCATCCTACAAACCCCAACAAAAACTCTTTCATTTACAATTAAGCACCAAGCAGAGTTACAAGAGATATCTCCCAAGAGCTGGGCAACTGCACTTTTTGATGCTGGATGTTCAAGCATGAATTGTTTAAGCATTGCCAACACTACAGTGTTGGGGGTACAGGCTAGCAATCAGCCACAAAACTCCCATAGTTCCATGCTACAGAAATATCTAGACCTTCTTGAAGCAACAATTTTGCTGGATCACAAGTAGATTCTAGAAAGAATCATGGATTCAAAACTTCCTCCTGGAAGCCCTAAAATTGATATGTGAATCCTTAATCTTTCAGGGAAGGAGAAGGGGAGCAGAAGAGAAGAGAAGGAAGATACCTGGGTTTTGCAAAACTGCTCCTTTTCATTACTCTGAGTTCTCAAAACCTGAAGGCAAAGACATCTGGCAACCTGGTGCCTGCTGCAACCACAATGCCTCACTACAACCCACAAAATGCAAATGCCAAAAACTACCCCTCAGTTGAAGATCGAAACTCAGGAGACACAGAAATTCATCCAGTGCAGCAAGACTGAATTCCAGTATTTGATTCCAGTACCAATTCATATTCCACATTCAAAACCAAAGGCAAAGAGATGCCAACAATGTATTTCTTCAACGTTCATCCTCTGGGTGCATCCTAGAAAAAGGGTGCACATTCTAAGCTTCAAAAAATATCCCAGGGAGCAATCGCTAAGCACAACAACATAGTGCTGCAAAGCAATTTCACTTCCCACACTTGCTCTAAGAAAAATTCCTGGAGGAGGAACCCCAACTGTGGCGGAGCAGCTCAGGAGATTCATTCCCTAACAAGTCACGAAATACAGCATAAACTACAGGACACAGATGGTGACTCTGAGAGAGAGAGAGAGAGAGAGCACCAAGGTCCCGAGGGAGACGACGCCAGCGCCCTCCCTACTCCCTCTCTCTCTCTCTCTCTCTCTCTCTCTCTCTCTCTCTCTGTGATGAAATTCTGTCAGCCGATTCCACAATCTCTTCACTATTCCTTATTCTTCCATGTGTGTTTCACAAATACAATGCCACTTTTTTCCAAAGAGTTTTGCTCTAGAACAAGTCTAGAATCAGGAGACGTCATCACACCCCCCTATTGCAAGAAAAAATTCACGACAAAAAAGCATTGGGAAAATACGAGCAAACATAATTCAAAACAGCAGAACAAAATGGTGGCGTCGCGACCTCGTTCTCCTCCTGTTGTTGCTGCTGCTGCAGTTGGAGCCGTTTGTTTGGAGAAGCGAAAAGACAACGAGAAAAGTTTCTGTGGTGCAGACGGCGGAACAACACACCACATACATACACCGCGTGCGTTCTTGCGTCGATGGATTTTTAGGGTTTGTGCCTGCTCTTTGGTTCTGGCTGGTCGTTACTTGCTCGTCGCTCTTCTAATAGTCGACTCCTTCTGCCCGCTGCTGCTCTCCCTCGATCAAAACCCGACGTAGGTTACACCCAAATCCGAACGTCGCGCATACGACGCACAAGAAATTTCCCCACCAACAACAACGCTCCCCTCCTGTGCTGCGTTTGCAAATGGATGTGGGTCCTGACGAGTCCTGAGATTCCAATCCTTCATTGCGACCCCCACTCGAAGATACCCTTATCAAAACTCTCCCGAATCCTGGTTCTTTACCAAGGCACACTTGTGGGACCTCCTTGAGTAGAAGATCAGACCCCAAGTGTCCGCTACGATCACACACCCAAAGTGTCGAAGTTCAAAAGAATCGCAAGATCGGCAACAGGAATTCAACAGAAAATTTACAGTGCATGTATGTAAGTATGTTTTGTTTATTCTTTCAAATGTTTGATGAACAGATAATCGATTTACTTGTTTGTCGCAGATGCAGACGAGAACCTAGCACCCTTGAGATCTCGTATTGAGAAAGGCTCCTAACAGTTCGGAATTCAGGAAGGGCTTTTGTGAAGGGATTTCCTGCATCTGCTTCTCTGTCTGTTTGTGTTCGTTTCTAGCTGCCAGGATTTTTTGAATCTGCATTTCTATTGAACCAGCAAGGAATCACATTCGGAAAGAAGCGATTTAATAAGAAATCTTGGATCTGCCTTCATTTTTTGAGAGCTCCACCTTCTTTAGCTATGCACCACCTGCTTCCCCTACACCTAATTTATCTATTGCTGAAACAGCAGAAGCATGTGCAAATTGAATGGTACTGGCCACAATGTGTAAGTGGCACCAGTCATTCAAGGACCCTACCTGTGATCCTGTTTACACATACCTTGCTTCTACAGCACCCAGTTTGTTGCTCCTTGTGGCTAATGTAACTGGGTGCTGTTCACAGATCCTGTGGGCATTTTTCAGCCGAATCATCTCATAAACATCAAAAGACCATGTGCATTTCATAAGCTCATCATGTGCTTCAAAATCTGCTCAAAGAAACTGTAGACCATGAACAAGGATGGAAGAAGTTTTGGGCACATGGTGACAGGCCATATCCTCATTCAGAACCTTTAAACTGGGAAACAATTGACTTAAGTTACCTCCCTTACTAAAACACAGTTGCTGTTGAAACCAATCCCCCCCAAGTACTGCAGCTTGCACATGCCATTATGAAGCAAAAGTTGTCAGCTATACTTGATGCAGTTGCAGCTCTTTACCATGTGCAAACTACACGGCCCCAGGCACACCTGCTAAGGATGGCTCAGATCATTACGACCCTGAATTGTCTTGCTCCTCTTGAGTGAGGAGAAAGAATGTTGAATCTGAAATGTTAAAAAGTAGGAATGTGTGTAGTAACTTCAGATTACTTGGAAACTCCTGTTGGACATTGCTGCTTAGATACAGATCAGTCATGTTTGACCCAACTGACCCATGTTGATCGCCTCACCCCAATGTGTTTCTCATGGAAGATCTGGTGAGCCAGATGTGTTTGAGCCTCCACTCTCATAATCTGGCTGAGATTTTGTTTTACATTTTCAAATATCGCTCTTGTCCACAAAAAATCAATCCATCAGAGACTATTCTGATGGTGCAAGTTCATGGACTCAAGTCAGGAGTATGAATCTGGTTGTGATCACTGAATACCTGGGCCATCACTGCAAAACACATCTTCCTCATGCAATACATTCACGATGAGAATTAGGCATTGGATCAGTGGTTTCCTGACCCATATTTTCTTGCTCATGACCACTGTGCTAAAGTATATCAACATGTACATCGAATATCATGACAATCGGTCCTGTAAGCCCAAACTCTTGTGAACCATAATGGTAGCAGAAAGACTTTCCACCAACCATGGAAAAAGAGGAGACAAGAACCAAGCAGTACAAAGATGAGTACCTCAATATTCTTCTTGCATCTTTCTGTTGCAGTACCCAGTAGTATACAGTGTCAAGAGGTGGGCCTTACCACTACCAGATCACAAATGCAACAGACATGTTACCTCGAGTGTATAATATTGAAGGAGAAGTGCAAAAGATCATAGATACATGACCTGAAACAACACCATTACCCTCTTCATTAGATTTGCATATTCTCTGATGGGACATTACTCGGGTAAGCAGTCATGGGTCTCTCCACAAATTCTAAAGATGCAGAATTCAACCATGCATCGTATTATTGTACATTGAATCCAATGCAGTTTCAGCAGTTATCAAAATTGAATGGAAAATCACCACTGGTATTCGATTCTTGCAAGCCTGCATATTATCTTACCTGCACAGACCTCAGAAAGGACGAGAAGGAGGTAGGTGTAGAGGCTCCAGCCAATTCATCCTTGTGCATGTGTCAAAAGTCCTTGAGCCTGTGGCCAAATCCTTCTTGAGCTTGAGCTCCATCCTTGAGCATGTTTCCAAAATCCTTGAGCTTGCAGCCAAGTTCCGTTGATAGTAGATCAAACACCAAGTCATAGTATTAAACCATGAGCTTGTTCATGTGATCAGGTGCTACAAACAACAAGCTTAGAATTGTTTGCAAGGGTCCATAGACCACTTTCCGACCACTACCACTCTACCACTCTTACAACACTTGTCCATCAGATATGCAAGAACACTATAGATATATACTTACCTCGTCGGATTCTGCCACTACTGTTGATACCTGTCCCCACTGGGACCCGGCAAATCGAAAACAGTTCGGCGGTGAGGGAGGGAGCCGGGGGTGGGTGGGTGTGCGAGAGGAGGGGTAGAGGTTTGGGCGGGGGGTGTGCGTGGGGTGCGACTGCGAACCCTAAAAATTAAGAACACGGAAAGAGGAGCATGGATCGATGTTGTTGCAGCACAAGGTTCCTTGCGCACCGCACCAGCTTGCTTACTTCAGGGCGGCTCACCTTCTTTCACTCGCCGCCGCCGCTTCCGTCTTCTCCAGTTTTCTGTCGCCGTGTCGCAGCTGTGACTGCTGCCTTGCGCAGCAGCAAGACCATCGCTTCTTTGTCAGCGTCGTCGTCTTCTCCTCCTCCTCCTCCTCCTCCTCCTCCTCATACTGTTTATTCCTGCCTCTTCCAGTCGTCTCACCAAAGCGTGCGCATGATGGCTGCTCTGGATGTGCAGGTCTGTATTTGCAGCCTTGCTTTGTAGTCGGTTTCTGATTCTGATTTTGTTGTCTTCGTCGTTTCTTTTCTGGCGGTGTGGGAGCTTGCTGACCGAGTGAATGTTGATGGTGATGTCGGAACCTTGGGGGTTTTTTCTTTTGGTTGCTGTAGTTGGGAATCGGCCAGGTTGGTGTGGGCAGTGGCAGTGTGCGACAACAAGTTGCGAAGTTGGTGAAGGAATCGCTGAATGCGACGGTTCCAGAGGTGGCTGACGTTGAACCTCTTGTATCAGCTTGCAACAACGCAAAGAATGGCGATTATCAATGGTGATTCTCAAACTCTCTTTGTTTCATGAGCTGAGTTGCGAATTGCAAATTCTCATTCTTTCGGGTTCCGTTGGATTGGTGTGCTCGTTACATCGGCAGCTAGAGAGGAATCTGTCCTGGTTGCCGGAATTGGGTGATGACGAAATCCGCCTTGTCTGGTATGCTTTTTTGCTCAGTGAAGGGTTTACGAGTGTGTCTTGGGGATTTATGGACCGTCCCTCAAAAAGTAGAGCGTGTGGTTTCTTGTTGCAGCAACAATGCCATGGGGATATGGGCGAAGATCAAAGGCAAGGATGCAAGGTTTAAGAACCCAAATGCTATCGGACAGGTTGTGCCAGGCCTGAAATAACCAAATTTCTTGTTAGTTTCAAGAGACTGATAGAAAATAGCTGCTTGCAAAGATTCCAATAGACCTGTTGCAATGCTTGAGAAATGGAGGTTTGTGAGGTTGTGCATTGGAATAACCATGTAGTTACCAAGGGTTTAACATTTTGTCGATCCTGTTGATAAAACTGCAGGAACTTGCACGAAATCTTCCTGAGTCTGCTGTGGTTGAGAGCACCAGTGTTGCTGGGCCTGGTTTTCTTAATGTTGTCCTTTCAACACTTTGGATTGAACAGGTATAGATGACACCTTGGTTTCCCGTGAAATCATTCCTGAGGTCGTTTTCTTTTCCAGTCTAATTCGGAAAGTGGGCAGGCATGAGAGTGTTTCAGCAATGTAGCTATCTTATTCTTCTTTGCATTTTCTTTGATTGGTATTGAGTAAGCACTTTCAAGCAGATCCCAGTGGCTGGAGAGAAAGGGTCACATTGTTATCAAAGTTGCTGTTGATGATCAACCCACAGATTGTTGTTGCTGAAGAATGAGTAGATCCAACTGTGTCATGCACAAAAAAATAAATTATGACAACTGGGTTTTGAAGTGAACATGGTGTTTGGAGTTGCACTTTAGAGGGCATGTGGAGCTTGTCGTTTAACTGTGGTTATGGCAATATGGATGGTGGAGTGCAGAAGATTCATCAAATGTTGAAGCATGGTGTGAGTTGTTGGGCACCAGTACTTACTGTTGAACGAGCTGTAGTTGATTTCTCTTCTCCAAACATTGCCAAGGAAATGCATGTTGGTCATCTTCGGTCCACCATTATTGGTGACAGCATTGCCTCCATGCTGGAGTATTGTAATGTAACTGTGCTCCGGCGCAATCATATTGGAGACTGGGGTACTCAGGTGTGAGTCAACTGCAACCCCTTTGATTGGTACTTTAGATGTTGCAGGGTTTCTGCTCTGAAACCTGTATGGGCTCTTGCTATAACACACTGAAGTGTGAAACTAATGCTGAATCATTCTCATGATTTCTCAGGGATTTATGTAACTTGGACCAGCAGCCCTGGATGTTGATAAGTGCTTCCAGTGATGGTAGCACAAGTCTCTCCTGGGCTGAAATGTGATTGGATTCTGGATTGATCAAAAGACAATTGTGGTTGGTGGCAGTTTGGAATGCTTATTGCATATCTCTTTGAGGAATTTCCCGATTGGGAGGAAATTCAAGAACAAGCTATAGGGGACTTGCAGGTACATTTGGTGTGGGTTGATTAATAGAAGGCCAAACATGTGCCCTCTGGCTTGTGAACTGGAGTGCATGAGCTTGCATTGAGTGTTATATGTCAGGAAGAGTCTGGATGCTAGAATTTTGCTCTTGGATGAAGATCTGGGAGACTTGGTGTGCTAGTACTCCACTCTGTTTTGGAAATGTAGAGAAAGTATTGTGGGTCAGGTCCTGTGCACACAGAATTTCTGTGTGGCCCAGTCTAGACACATAGATGACCACCAAAAGGACTGATGCCAAAATCTTACACTTTGATTAGAAATTGCAGAGATATATTGCTGTGGATTGGATTTGGGGGGAGGCTGTGGAACTTAACATGTTTTCATTATGGGAATGCAACTCTGATACACACCATGTTCCAGTGATTACTAATCCAGCAGAATGTGTATAGGTGTTTTACAAAAAAGCAAAGGCAAAATTTGATGCTGATCCTGAGTTCAAGAAGCGATCCCAGAAGGCTGTTGTTTCACTCCAGGTATTGCAAGGGCATGTGTTTCCTAACCCATTGTCACCATCTTCACCTTTAGTTCTGTTATATGCTATTCTGGAGACTTTGGACTCAAGGTCACAAGATGTATAGACTGCATTGTATGTGGACCTTTCTTGATCTGTGTTTTAAACTCATTCAGTAGGTGCACTTGTTCCAACTAGAGTGCTTTGGCACTTGATCCAGAAGGTGTTGGTTCTGCTTTGTATAGGTATGTACTAAACTGTCTGTGTAGCAAACAGTGGAAGAAGAATACACAGCCAAGAGGTTTTGATGTGAATGAAAATTATCTGGATTTTAGGGTGGAGAGGAGAAGTATGTGTTAGCTTGGAGACAAATCTGTAACATCAGCCGGAGAGAGTTCAATGTCGTCTATGAACGACTACATGTCACACTTGAGGAAAAGGTTTGTCTCCTTACATGGCATCACTTCATGACTGCTAAGAACTGTTTTTGTTTCATCAGGAAATTGTCAGTTAGTAAAATTTAGCCACATCCCCTTTCATCTGGATGTCTGATTGAGATAATCATTTTCTGTGTATTGTCTTGGTTTGTTGTTTATCAGGGTGAGAGCTTCTACCATCCGTATATTGCAGGTGTCTTGAAGGAGTTGGAAGAGAAAAATCTCATTGAGGAGAGTGAGGGTGCCCGTGTCATTACAGTTCCTGGGCATACAATTCCATTGCTGGTAGTGAAAGGGGACGGTGGTTTCAACTATGCTTCAACAGATCTAAGTGCTCTATGGTATGTGCTGATCATTGTCATCTGGATGACAGAGGAGCCTGTTCAACTGAGCAGATCTGATTTCTCTGCAAGTGTGCATCTTCTTTCAGTAAGCTGTATTGTAGCACGCAGGCATGTAGGATTGGTTTTATTTAAACCTGCACAGTGCTCTTAGTTCTAATGGCAGATGAAGTTTAACAGATGCAGGGTAGTTGTGAACTTTACACTTGCTGTACAAATGTCTTGAAGGTGTATTAGTGTGCAGGTATCGGCTTAATGAGGAGGCTGCACAGTGGATAATATATGTCACTGATGTGGGACAGTCTCAGCATTTTGACATGTTTTTCAAGGTAGGTGCCTGGTGATGAATTCTGGGTGGTTGTATTTGTGTTATGTTGCCTCAGTTTTTGTTCCTGTGTGGATTGTTGGGATCTTCAGATTGAAATTTGATATCTAAATGTAGTCTAGATATAACCTTCATTTCTGATTGATGGAAGCTAGGCTGATCATCAGCCTGTGAACAGAATCCTTTAAGAGGCTCTTGACCCTGAACAAGTAAATGGCCATAATATCAGGATGGAAAAACTGGATCAGAATATTCGTCAGGTGACTGTTGTTGGGAGCAAGAATATATCGAATGCTCTGTGTAACCTAACACAGTACATTATATCCTCCCTTTGAAATCACAATATGTAAACCACAAGCATTGCTGGTTGGCCAATGACTTTGACCAATGGCTGACAAGGAATGAAGAATGTTTCCATCACAGGTTTATCTTGTTGAAGTGTTGCACAGATGGATTTTCCTGTGACACAGTATGTGAACCTGTCTGTGCTTCACAACATGTAATGAGAATAATGTTGTCAATATGTGCACAGGTTTCAATTGTTGGCATTAAGCTAAGAGAGTGCATGGTCACCATGTATGCAGGCAGCAAAGAGAGCTGGGTGGCTGCCGGAAGATGAGTCAAAGTATCCCAAGGTCAAGCATGTGGGCTTTGGGCTGGTATTGGGAACTGATGGTAAACGGTTTCGGACTCGGAGCTCAGAGGTTGTTCGCCTGGTGGATTTGCTGGATGAGGCCAAGAGCCGAAGCAAGCAGGGCCTTGTTGACCGTGGTTAGCTTTCTATTCCTAAATCGGTCTTTGTGTAAGTTCATGCTTTGAAATGGTTGTGTCTGAACGGGCAACATTGGATACAAAGATAATGTTGATTACAGCCCTGCAGCTCCCAGTGTCTTTCTGTCAAGGAATCTGCTGTTTCATCAATTTTTGTTGACAGATTATAGTTTTTACCCTACTCATAGGTGATGTGGCCACTGAAACTCAAAGCAAAATGATACAATATCAGACTATTTGACTCTGGATGGTTGTTGCTTCATACAGGCAGGGAGGGTGAGTGGACTCCAGAGGAGCTTGAGGATGCTTCGGAAGCCCTAGGCTATGGAGCTATCAAGTACTATCTATCCCATATTGTCTTCCATGCTATTCTTGTAAGACTTTCCATTCATTTGAAAGGTAAATTTCTGTTTGGGTTTTGTTTGCAGGTATGCGGATTTGAAAAACAACAGGACCACTAATTACACTTTCAACTTTGATCAAATGCTGGATATACGGGTAAGCCAAACTTTTGGGACTTCCTTAAGCCCAAGTTGAATTTAGTATATTGACTTGATTTGCATGGAACTTCTGCTGAAAAACACTAACAGAATGATTGAGTATATGAGTATGTGGTGTGCCAAGGTCCCAGTCTCTTTATGTGTAATTGCACAAATTGACAAAATCACCCATTGGATCTTATAGTTTTGAGCTGGCTCTATTTATTTTAAGACTCCTGCTTTATGTTCCTTAGGTGAACCTTTTCAACAAAACTATGGAGCAAAGTAGTTTGCCTACATACAGATGAACCCAATATTGTTGATAAGGAATTCAGTAACATGTGGTACCTCTGGACACAGGTCTTTATGTTTCTCATCCTATCTTTAGGGGCCTGAATGGATGTGCACCTAAATGGATGTTGCATTTCCTAGATCTCTCAGTTAATTTACATACAGATTTCTCTTTGCTATTGTAATCTCCCTTTGTCACAATACTGTCAAGTCAGTGATCAATTGACTTCTCTTGCCATTCTGACTTCAGGGTAATACAGCTGTATATCTGCTATATGCACATGCTCGAATATGCTCAATAATTCGAAAATCTGGAAAGGACATTGAAGAACTTAAGCAGGTAAGTTTTGTAATGTTCTCTTTATCATGGTTCTACAGGTAACTAATATCTGGACCAAGGACATCTTTACTCTGTCCACATGCTAAACAAAGTGTCAATCTTGTGGCAGACTGGAACTCTGAAACTCTCACATCCATCTGAGCGTCAACTGGGCCTACAGCTTGTTCGTTTTGGCGAGGTAGTCAGTATGCCCATTTTGCCCACTTAAGTTTATTTTCAGCGATCAAAATGCGAGCATATTAAAATTAAAACTGAATTGAAAAGTGAATGGTTGACCAAAGAAGGGTTATGGGGTGATTGAATAATACAACCTCTAGGCACTGACTTTAGCTTTGTATGGCAAGTTGGCATGAATAGTGGACTGACATTGAGGTTATTGGGGTCAGTTTGTGGAAGATGCCTTGACAGATCTCCTCCCTAACACTCTGTGCGAGTACCTCTACAGTTTGTCTGGAATGTTCACAGAATTCTACACAAACTGCAAGGTTTATCTCATTCCCTCATTATTCATTGTTGCTCCAGTTCATGAGTAGCTGGTAGGCAAAATATAGCAAGCTTAAAAAATTCAGTGAAACCTTGTGCTCAGGTTTACCTTCCAGCAGTAGCTTGTGCAATTACATTACTCTCTTGCCTTTGTAATGGAATTTATGGAGCAGGTCATAAACTCTGAGGAGGAAACAAGCCGACTCTTACTCTGTGAGGCAACAGCAACAATCATGCGGGAATGCTTCAAGCTCCTTGGCATTACCCCCTTGTACAGGTTGTGATTGGAAAGCCCTCTTCTTTGGGGGTGTGCTGAAGAAAGATCCTTTGATATTTCTTTGGCTGCTGGCAATTGCCAGTTATGGATTTTGTATTTAGTTCTCCACTATAGTTTTGGTGGACACTAAGTAGCTGAGATCAGATCCTGGTCAGCCTGAGGTGTTCCATTTTATTCCTTGGTGCTAATTTATGTCCAAGTCATAGCAAGTTCTGCCATGCCAGAAAATTTACCAATTTATGAAACCCATTGGCTGAGCCACATGGGAGATCTTCTGTGGATGGAATGACATTTTCATATTTTGAGTTCTTCTGAAAATTGGACTCCATTTTTGTAGATCAACAATCTTTTTGGTTTTCTGTAGAGATTAAGTCTAAAAGAAACTTTTCAAGAGATTTAAGTGCTTTCAAACATGGTTACCTCCTGGCATGTGCCCTGGGACCATGCTGCCACAGCCTGTGAATTTTGAGTTCACATCTTTTCCTCTTCATTCATGCCCAAATGGTGTTTCATGGACAGCCTGCGATCCTGCATTAGACTCTGTCAAATTTTTTTTTTTGCAAACCTGAGCCTCCTGCTTCTTGTGGCTTTTGCTTCTTGACTACCTCCTGTTCATGGAATTCTCTTTATCTGCTTCCCCCACTTATCTATCTTCTTTGCCTGCTCAGTTGTAGAAGTTCATGCACTGTTGTATCACCCAGAAGCTTTCAACAACTCATGATTGATTGCAAGCTCTTAATGCTCAAGTTATTCAGTCTTTCTCTCTAAAATTTGTGGTTGATTCAGTCTTCTTTTTCTCTAGAATGTCAAGTTGCATCCTCCAAGTTGCATTGTGAGGGAGTTTAGGTGCCTTTTGTTGATGAAAAATATTTACCACCTGACTAAGTGATTAGGTGGAATAGAGAAGATCATTTGAATCTCTTTACATTTGAGACTCTTGTAGCATCATGAACATAACACTCTTTGGTGGACATTATAAACTTTCACAACTTCAATGCCATAATGTAACAAGAACAAAACCACCTTTCAGTGTGTGAAAGATATTACAATTTTTAAATCTCTTGGAAAATGCAATCATGTGAGAATGTGCATATTGTGTTGACTTTTAAGATATACCTCCGTGATTGGTCTTACCAAATTACACAATGTGAATTGAAGGACAACAATGAGTGGGCACTTTCCCTTTTTCCACCATACATCAAAGAAAGAAAGATGGTATCATGAGAAGATGTGGGGCCACTTTCACTTTTACACCATACAACAAAGAAACGAAGATGGTATCATGAGAAGATGTAGTGGGCACTTGCCCTTTTACACGGCACAACAAAGAAACAAAGATGGTATCATGAGAAGATGTGGCATTTTGGGCAAAAAGTGGCCCTCATTTATGGAGGGATTGCATTATCTACCATTGCTCAAAATGCAAAAATTAGTGAAAGTGATCTGGGCTGACAATGTGAATACTTACACATTGTGTTTGCATATGCCTGTGTGATTTCAAGAACTGAAATAGGTAATTTCCACTTATGGTTTCAATCCCTTCTTTGAGAAATTGTGCCAACGTTCCACCTATCCAAATAATCACGACTTAAAATTTGTTATCATAGACTATGATTAAAAGGCTTTTTTATGTTGTTGTCTTTGGGCAAGGAAAGAGTGCGCATGAACGTTGAACAACACATTTCTTTTGTGACCAATTATGGATAAATTCACTAGAGGCATTGTGACTACAATGGATTTTGGCAAACCAAAAGGTAATTAATCCTTGACTCTGCAAACCATGCTGAATTTGATCATTAATGATTTCCTAGGTCATAGACTTTCACCTGATTTTGTACATGGGTATGTGCACTTGCCCTACTTGTAAAAACCTCATAACAAGAAGTGGATAATCCAATAGTTTGACAAAACTAATGTGCATGGGACCTTAAGTTGCAAAGCCAGAAACTAGTGTTGGCAAGTTCAGCATTAGGGAGGTTTAGGTCTAGGTTTCCAGTCAAGTTTTGGGGTATCTGGACTGGGCTCCAAAATTTTGTTAAAACTAGATTCAAATTTGGACACGGGCAACTAGCCTTGTGTTGGAATAGAAACCAGAACTTGGATCATGTTGTCATTGCTTTTTAAGCAGGTGCATGTTTTTTAGTTATACAAGTACAATATTTTTTAAAAGGGCATTTTTTTGGGTGGCAAAATTTCACTAGATAGCCCTAGTAACTTGGGCCCTTCTCTTTTGGTAGCAGAAATCCTGAGAAAAAGTCAAATTAAATTGTGTATATTTTTTCCCTATGATTTGATGGAGGGGTCATAACGCTTTACACTAGCTACCCTTGTCATCTCATTATTTCCCTTATCACTCATCCATCACCTAATTATTCCCATTGTTGCTTCAATATTTATGGGTGACTAGACTTACTCTAGTAGCAACTAGCTTAAGGATTACTTGCACTTTTGACAAGTGTCACCATTTTGTTTTTAGTTGAACTTATAGGGGATTGTCATTTCTTCTTTGTTGGTGCATTATTGGGAGCCACACTACACTTTTTTTTAACCTAGAAAAAATATAGGTCCAACTCAAGCCCTGATTTAAAACCTCACCCCCCCCCCCCCCCCCCCCCCCCCCAAACTCAAACTATAGTTGAATTTGGTTCCTTTCCGAATCAAGAATTGAACAACACTAGTGCAAATTAGTGTTGGGTGGCTTTATACTTATTCAATTATAACCAGATCCATAACTGCAATTGGCAAAATCTAATAACCAAAATTAATGGATAGCAAGTGATTGGGAAAGTTGGCATAAGTGACAACTTAACATAACCATCTCACATATCAATTTAGTGTTTTTCCAAATATATTGGACCTGGTTATGCAGTTCAGCTATCATGTCTAAGATGTGATCCCTACCATGGTCGCACGAATTTGCAGCCTCACACCATAGAAGAGCTTTTAGACTTAGAAACTAATTCGATTGAGACATTAAGGTATGGATGATTTTGAACACAAACTAATAGATTGATAAGATGATGGTGAGGAAGGGTTTTTGTCATTGAACCTCGTATACAAATTTTTATTCGGAGGTCAATATATATGGGACATATATATGCAACGAAATTCACTTGATTATGCTCAGATTATCGTCTGCTCATTATATTGTGTAGCCACCTGGTTGTGAGTCACTATTAATATAGTTGCTTCATAACATTAGCACATGTTGTTAGATACTAAAAAGATTTATGCATGACCACTTTAGAAATCCACCAATGCACTTATAAATAACCCTGAATATATTTGATTTCAATAGTTTAAACTAGCCAAAACTGAAAGATAAATCAAATCCATTTCTTCCATATATCCTTTAACTATCCTTATTTCCTTGAGTTAAATGTCAAATCTAGATACTGCCCAACACTGGTACAAACTAGCGTTGAGTGGTTATATCCTCTACTTACAGCCACCAGATAGTGAGATGTGTAGTGCAATTAGTAAAATTAAGTAACCCAAATTCAAGGATAACTAGCAATTGGGAAAGTTGTGATAACTAACAATTTAACAATACAAATTCAAACTTTAAGGTAATATAATCATAATTGAAACACGTTAAAAAATATTTATCGTATATTGGACCCAATTATCTGGGCACATTTACAACTAGGGTACCACAATAGGATAAGACTAGCAATCATATCATTCTTTTTTTACCCTATGTTAGTCCAAGTAAAACACAAATTTTTGGTGGTCACTCAGTGTATTCTACTGTTGGACATGTAGTGCATACTTTTAGTCTAGTGTGGCAGACAAAGTAATCCTCTAGAGAGGGCATTGCAGTACCTTAACTATAGGTTAATTCTATATGCTCACACAAAATGTTCAAGCAGGCCATCAAGCCTAATGGAAAATGACAAGAGGCAGCCATAATTAATATGTTTATATACACTATATTTCAGTCTTCGAGTCAGAAGAGAACTACCTATGGAGTCATTGTACCTTCTAGGAGTGGGAACAGTTGTTCTATAAACAATGTATATTGAAAGGTGTAAAATGATGAACAAATTGTACATGGTTCTTCAAACAATCAAGCAAGGCCTACCAAACAAGTAGAGGAGTAGTATATTGAATCTCTTTTCAAGTGGCAAATTAACTAATGCATGTGGCATAAGGCAAATGACAAATTCTTGACTATTTTATTCAAAGCAGGCCTATAACCATAGGTGTGTATTGTTATGGCAAGTATGAAGTGTGACACCCTTATTGAACACAAAAAGATTACAATTATTTGTGAAGAAGTGGATGAGAAAGATGCGTACTGCATTATATTGGAAGCTCATACAAACTCAAAGCATAAAACAAATGCAAAAAAGATGATTGAGGTTTATGTGGAACTTGCAATAAAAAACCAAACCATTTTAAAGAATGTTGCCACTTCAATCCTATGAACTCAAATAACAAACTCCAAGAATATGATAAAGCGACCAGACTTGTGCATGAGCTCATTGCTCAAGCCTTTCGAAAATCATAATAATGTTTAAGACAAGAGCACCACTCAGGGAACCACTACTGAACAATGATATGGGTGTTTTACTTGCAAGAAAGCATATTAGAGTGCTTATAATTGCCCTAACCAAGCTGAGGTCCTTGCCCTACATGCTTGTAAAAAAAACCATAACAGAGCAAAATAGTCCAATAGTAGGAGGCAATTTTGAGTGCCTAAAATAGATCAGTCAAAATAAAGTGGCAAGGTTCTCAAAAAGGCAAAAGAGTTTTTTTAAACAAAGGAAGGCCTTCAATTCACTATGTAAAAACTAAATGAGTTGATGCTATAGTAGGCCATCCAAGCAAAATAAGGTTTTGTTGGTCAACAAACAAACAATGCATGTAATACTAATAAGCCTAGGGTACTCAGGGTTGAGGTCATGGAATAAAATTGGAACCAAATGTTGGACTTGTAGTCATTGGAGGTGAAAGAAGCATGATTCAACAATTCCTATGAGCTTTACAAGGATCGTTTTACCATTAGTTTGAAGGAGTTGGGTTCACTTAAGGGCTTTGAAATTTGGATTGAATTGGCCAAAATGTACACCAATATTCCAAAGGCCCTATAGATATAAAGACATGGAGATATTTGATTTAATCATTAACCTAAGAGTTGTTGGAAGTTGGCCAAGTATATTTTTTTGTATGAGGGTATGCTTCAACTATCATGATGCCTCTGAAAAATGATGTGTTTGGCAATTGGATTGAAAGATCAATGTATGGGAATTACTAACTTGTGAACCATCAAACCAAGTTCAACAAATATGCCACACTAACACCATAGGAGACTTTTAATGCCATAGGGCATGTTATGTTTAGTACCTTAAATTTGACATCAAGCTATGATTAACAACTTACCAAGGATGTGGAAATTTATTTATTTTAATTCTAGGGAATTAATGAACATGGAAATGATTGTTTATATCAATGGTAGTTCCTACCCTTTTGATTGAAAAATGCCTTCGTAGAATTTCAAAGAATCGTGGACAAGATTCTAGCAATTGGATTTTCCTCAATGTTACATAAATGATATCATCATCTTTAGTGCTAGAATGGAGGAGCATGAAAAAAACCTCCAAAAGGTGTTTGAACATCCAACAACCCATGGATTAAGCTGTATTTCGGAAAATACAAGTTCTTTCATTACTATATTGAATATTTGGGCCACATGATGTGGAGGACTAACAACTCAATAGACAAAGGTGGATGGTATCACATGTATCCCACATCTCACATATGTTAGCCAAGTTTGAGCTTTCACGGGGTTGATAAACTATTACTAGAAAGGTTTGTCAAGGGATTTAATGTCATTTCCATGCTTTTCACCAAGCTCACAAATATGAATCAAACATGGCAATGGGAAGATGAACATAAGCAATTTTTTCCAAGAACTTAAAATTGTAATTGACTTCACCAATTTTGATGTTACCAATTACATGGAGACCATCGTAATTGCATATAGATTGGAGGATGTTGGATCTTGGAGCAAGATGATGAGGGAATAGAATAAATGTAGTTGAATATGCTAGCCATTCCAACAATATGTTGAATCAAAGTAGAACTCTTATGAAAGGGAATGTCTTGATGCAATATGGGTTATAGGAACATGGACAAGTTAGGATTGTTCCTCATCCAACCCAACATGTAGGGTTAGTGCGGCATGTGTAGGAGGAACTAGATCATTTTGGTGTACAACATACCCATAGTTTATTACAAGGGGAGTAGTGGTGGCAAGGAATGCACACAATGGTGCCACAATTCGTGGCTACATGCATGTTATGTGATAGGGTGTGCATTACTTTCAATGCCAATACTCCATAATTGTATCCTCTTTAGATCATGGGATTGGGTTATTGATGCAATTTAAACTTTGTAATGTCATTACACTTGACAATGTGATGTGCAATTGAAATGTGCAAATGAAGGTGGAACATTTTTCCAAATGGATTGAACTAGTGCCATTTTAGGAAAATTCCAATGGAATAATCATTTATGCACTTCTTAGCTAAGGTGTTGAATTAGTTTGGGGCATTAACAAAGTGCTTTCTAATCAAGGCATAGAATTTTTGGGATAATTTTAGACTTTTTGTGTGCAAGTCTTGATAGATCTTAGTATCACATCATTTCATCATCTAGAGGAAAATGGTTTGGTAGGAAAATTTGTGCAAACAATCAAAAAAGATTTGTTGGAATATGGCTCATAGAGGGGACATTAGATGATTGGGACCTTCATTACCTTGGTTAGCCATGGGGTATATGTTTAATAAGCATGCATCCTTTTCTTCTTTTTCACCATACTTTCTCCTCTTTAGCCAAAAGCTATATTTTTCAACATCAATATGTAATGAGCCAAGACAATCTTCAATTTCAATGATCCAACCATGTGGACATGTGCATGTGATTAAAAAAAAGATTTTCAAGAAATTCATGCCTTGATGATTTTCAAGAATCTTGCTTTTATTCAACACAATGATCATTGAGGTATGCCATTATACATTGAAGAAGGTACTAGCCATAGATTAGAAGGTATAACCTAGGGGATTATGTATACTTACAACCTACAATGCCTACAACATTCGATGTTACTATAGGTCATGTTATCCTAAAGGACAAAAAAGTTTTGTATTCAAGAGCTTTGATTCTCAAAAATGAAGAAGCAATAGTGTGGAAGGACCATGTTTGCAATTGTGCACCATGCTATCTTCCACACATTGATGAGATAATCAACCCAAACCTTGCAATAATGCATGTAAGTTTAAAATGCATGTTATGTTGGTCTACAAGTGGTGTTACCGCCATATTGTTGGTGTGATGATAATGTTCCAAGAGTTGACACATGGGATGCTTAACATGACTTTTGGACAAGGTGTTTGAAGGAGATTGGATTTGCCTCTGATGCATATGTAAATAAATTGAATACATGTAGTCAAACACAATCAATACACAATATGGATCGTTGTTAAGAAACTTTGAATGTGACATACTTGGCCAAGGAATGGGGGGGTAGGAGATTAAATATGGCTTTCACATTTGCACCTAAGTTATTGAATTCATCACTTTGAAATCAAGATGTCCATTATTCTTAGTAATCCCATAGTGCAAATTCAAAACCTAACAAGTTGTACTATTTGGCTATGTGGAACCTTATCAATAAATAAATGGGTGATTTTATGCATGCGTGTATGAGGATTGTTGTTATTGAATTATAGTTGAAGATAACAATAGAAGTAAGTGCCTAAATATGTTATTTCACAACAAAAATGATGCAATGATTTTTTACAATGGTCCAAGTTTATGCCATTGGAATTTTGCTTTGCAAAAACAAAGTTATAAGGCTTATTGAAATGTAGTCACTTTGGAAGCAAACCTTACATTTATCAATGTATTTTTCCTTCATGGCCATAAACTTGCATTTAAACAAACATTTGTCAATCCCACCTTGACTTTGCCCTAATTTTTTGGTGATGTTATATGAGCCTAAATTGTAGGTTGGGTAGTCTTAGAATTCACTAGTGGTAAACATGTTTGTTGATAATGGCATATCGGTAAGCCTTAAAAAACACTTTGAAATGGTTCCTAAATCCCTAAATCATCACAACTCACAATCTACATGAAGGCATTTGATGTTGTAGGCAAATTTGTCCCTTCATCTTTCATAAATATCATATGGTTTTGCTTGCAAGACCATACATTTTTTTTAAAACCTATAATTGGGTCTAGCAAAACCAATTTTAATAATCCCTTTCACCTCAAAGAGACCAATTGTTATGCATTTTGGTTCCCAATCCAAAGCTAGAAAATTAATAACAATAATGAAAAGTATCAATCCACTTTTGCTCGTCCAAAGGCTGAATATAGCTATGATAAAAGTTGACACATTCACATAAGGCAAAAAATCATTTCAAGTGTGTGTTTCATCATAAAAGGAAATACCTTTTTAGTTAAAATTTTGTCTAATGGAATTACCATGTGTGGGTCCTTCTTCAAAACAAGTTTTAAGGTGAAAACACAATACAATGGCCCTTTTAGGTAATCACACACACACACACACACACACACATATATTAGGGATGGTGCATATTTGAACTTAAATTATGTCAAAATTAAAAGTTTCACAATGTTTTTGCTCCTTCCATGGTAGAACATAACCCAAGTAGCATAATAATAAAAAAATTTGTTTATATTATGTTGAGGTGGAATATATTTGTACCAAAAAAAACTTGTAATTATGTACTAAAAAATGGAAGCATCCTCCAAAAGTGACTAAAATTATTTTAAAGTTTTATTGAATTTTTAATATCCATTTCACATGTGATTCCACATAATTTGAACCATGTTTGTGAATCATTTGATAATTTTCATGTCAAAGATGGGGTTTTTTAAAGGCATGAACCATAAGTATGTGGTATATTGACATTTCAGTTACTTCAAATGAAAGGTGAAAATATTGTGAAAAGAATATATTTATAAAAAAATACAAATGTTTAATAAAGAAATTAAATATTAATGTGGTTTTAAATGATAAATGAGCTGTAATATATTTGTTTAATATAAATATACCCATGGTTACTTTAATTTCATTGTTATTAATTTTCCAAATAATATTAGATGCCACCAACTTCATGAAACTTCAAATTACAACCCATAAACACCAAAACTCAAAACTAAATGGGGTGCAAATACAAAGAAAGGAGCTAAAAAAAACCATGTTGGATAGTGGTGAAAACTATGAACTTTTTTACATATGTTTTTCTTGTGACATTTTTAAGTTATGTAAATCATTCCAAGTTGTGCTAAGTGACTTATATGAAAGTTGAAGAATTCAAATTAAAAAATCATTAAATTAAATTTTGGGTTTTGGTTTTTTAAAAAGGACATTTGAACTTGAATAGGTGTTGCATCAAATGTGGTTAATTTTACAAAGGACTAGGTAAATGACTATTGTAATAACATAATTTTGATGGTAAAACAAATTAAACGACAACAACCTACTACCCCAAGTTCAAAAAACACCCACAATTTAAAAGATATGGAATTTTTTTTAAAAAAAATTCAAAGTATTTTTCTAAATCTTGAATTTTCAAGAGTCCTTTACCACATGTAAATGGGGTGTAATGTGCATAACATACAAAACACAATTGTATTTTATGATACCCCAAAAAAAACCTAAAGTAATTAACATATTTTGGTATGATTCAAAATTATGATAAATTTTCAAGATGAAATGCATAATCTAACATAATTTACACACTTTGAAAAATTCATATTTATTCAACAATGATTAACACAAAACATGTGATATATTGGGGCAACTATGTGTATTTTTATTAACAAGTTGCAAAATATTTCATTCAAAAATTCTTTTATATGAAAAAGTGAAAAAAAAGTAAAAAGGACTCATAGTCCTTTTGTAAAGTAATCTTGTTGGCTCCTTTCTATGTACTTGCACCCAATGTGCCAAATTTTTGGAGCATTTATACTTTACATATTATCATACTAGAACAAAAAAGTGCTTAAAAGAGGACCACGATAGTGCGCTTTCATCCATTGCCTCATCCATGTGTTTTCAATCATGCTCAAAGGGAGTTACTCATTCACAACAAGCAACACAAGATTATCAATGCAAACTTTTAATGGTTTTTCACATTTTTTGTTCAATGAAATACCACCAAAAATTTGAAAAATGAAATTTGGAAGTTGGATTGACAACTTTGTGGAGCTTGGAACCTTACTTATCAAGGAGCTCTAATGATGTTGCATGTTGTTGTGTAACCTTGTTGAAATACATATGAACAATGTCATAATGCTCACATTCAACATGTTTTTTCATGGTTGAAGTCCCATTGTTTGTTTTGTAAAATTTTAAATCCTTTTTGCTTCAAACTTTTGATCTTAAAACACTACCACCCAAAATAAAAGAATGGCAAAGGATACAATGAAGAACCTTTTCACTTCAAGCATAATAGGTTTGTCACATTTTATCTATAGAGGGCCCATGGACCAAACTTGGGTCCTAGGGAATCCAAAACAATGATTGTTGATGTAGAGTAGCCATTTGATTTTGGAGTTCAACCTCATGATCTTTTAGTGCAATCATGGTGATAGACATGCCATAGGAAGAACTCGTAGCAACAATGTTTGGTGGTGACAACATGTCACTATTATCTTGAAGAGGGTGAACAGTGAAATTTTCAAGAAATGAAGGTTCAATTGACATGTTCATTTCAAAATGAATTGGAAAATGGCATGAAAAATTACAACATACAAATAATGACTACAAATGGCAAGCGTTTTGTGCAACAACAAATTCCAAGAATGGTAAGGAACATGAATGATAACCTTACCTTTAAAATCAAGATGCATGTTGGATGTCAATGTTATGAAAATTGCATGCTTGGAGGTGGTTGCATATGTAATTACGTAAAGTTTTAAAAACACACAACCATTAACAACAATGACACTTAAATGTTCAATGCATATTCTTGTAAGTGGTGAAATGTGAAACTTGTGACTAACTTCACAATGATCACTTGTTCAACATATGTGCATTGAAGCATCAAAGCTTGAGAGAACTTCAATGATCGGAAACCACAAATGATTGTTGAAGTTTCAAAAATACAAGAACGCCAACATTACTTATATTGGAAAAAAAAATGTAGCTAGAAATGACAAGTGAGAAATGACATCATAAACATGAAATAGATAGTTAATACAAATGGAATAATTAGGTTTTATAGTTATATTTAGGGTTAGGTTATATCCCATGTGGGGCATGTATGAATCTAAACACCAAAATACTCATTGGGTCTTTGAATAGGACCTAGGTATACATGTATACAATAGCCAGAGCTCACAATTTTAAAGACTTGAAGCCCATTTCCTATTCTTGGTTTTCCATTTTAGTAGACTCATCCCTACCCCCATCCTTAACATAATCTCATTGTCGATAACTGCCACCACCTCTGACCTGTTGCAAATAATTCATGAGGGAATTTGATAGAAAAATTGGGTTCGATACCTTTTTCATACCTAGAGTGATGGGTTTAGGGTGTAGGGTACAAGGTGTAGGAAACAAGAATTGAAATACTCTTGAAACTTTTCAAACTTGAGATGGCTAAGGTTGTAGCTTGTATCCTTTACTTTGAGTGTGTTGTGTGTTTAGTGATTAGTGGTTACCATTGTTACTTGTCACAACAATGGAATAAACTTTTAGCAATTTAATGGTGTTAACAGTGAAAGGAGATTGTTGGAGGCTATGGAAATGGAAAATAAATTTACAATTTAAAAAGGTAAATAATTTGAAAACCTTATGCATTCAAGGTTGGTGTAAACTTGTTCATGGTTTTGTTGTGTTGATTTTTTGCACATTGTTATTTTTTCTCAAGCATATCAACGTTGGTTCATGATTTACCATTTCAAGCTTTTAGTCTGCTTGCCAACTTTTTTTGCTTTCAATTGTTGTTATGTCTGTTGATTAGGGTTATCAATTTTTTTTCCCAAAAGCTTGTGTTTTCTTGGTATTATATATATTGGTCATGATTGTTGAAAGCTTCACCAAAACCTCCTACATTCAAGGTTCTTAGAATTTGCAAGGTGTTCACCGCTAAGTTTGTTAAAATCAAACATTGTTAAAAGTTTTTTTGAAAGGTTTTGATTTCTTGTAGTTCTATATGTTGATCATAGTTGTTGAAAGCTTCATTAATGTTATTCAAGAATGTTGGAATTTCCAAGTTGCTAATTTACTAAGATTGTCAAAATTAAAGCTTCACCAAATGGTGTAATTTTGCACTGTGTAGCACATTCATTCTCTCATTCCTTGACAAGAGTTTCATTGATTACATAATTTTTTGTTTCAAGCTTGCTAAAAGCTTTCAAAGTGTTTCCATTGTTGTTTATTCACTTCAACCTTTCTCTCATAGATTGTTTTAACAAGTTTGATGAATTCTCTAAACAATTTGGTTGATAAATGTAAGGTTTTGGTTTTAATGTGCATGAGCTTAGTCCCTCATGAAAGATTGCACAATCTACTAGTGTTGAAGGTGAAGAACATGCAATTGAGGAAAAGTGGGTTCTTGAAGTGCACTTGACAAATATGAAAAAATAGGTTGTTATATGGAAGATTCATAATTGCAACTCTTCCACATGGGCCTTTTACTAGGTGAACAACTATCAACCTATTGATCTTATTTAGAACCAAATAATACAATGTATTGTTTGTCATAACGAAATTGTTTGTCTTGAAATATTAAATTTATGCACTATATGTCACAAGAGGTTCATTGCTTCCCACAAGTCCAATGGCATAATTGTCATGAAAAAACATGTGGATACAAAACATGGTGCCTTATTGAAAAGGTATGTGGAAAAGGTAAACAACCATCCTAGACCTTCGTTTGAGAGTGTGAGCCAACCACTAAATGCTCTCATGTTACCCCAATTGCAATTTTTGGATCTTTTTCCTCTACAAACTAGCTTAAAAAAGACCCTGAGATTCAAATTTCTTTCCTAGAAGATGTAATGTTGTATGTGATAAAAAAAAATTTGCCAATTAAAACCATTGAATCCATTTGGTTGCACTAAATTGCTTATAGGTTATGCCCAAACGTTGTTTTCCCATCAAAGAAAGTGTTTGTGGAAGAGGTTCTGCTTGCTTTAATGGAGAAGACTTTGGTGACATATGCACAACATGCATTGGCTACATGTCTTTTTGCCACATGTATTTTTGATCTATGGATGTTTATAGGGGTGCATGATGTGTTTGCTTTTGTTATCAATTTTTTGTTCAACAACTAGGAACCTAAACATGTGATCATTAGTTTGTTCAAGACTACTAAAACTAGTGGGGCAACCTTGGGTGTTAACCTACAAGCACTCCTTGACAAGTTTTCCTACACACACACACACACACACACACACACACACACACAAACATACATCAATACGAGGGCTCCAAATGACAATCTTGTGCAATTACCTTGAATTTAGTGGTTTCTTGTAAGAGTTTAGGCACGTTGCAACCTTTTCATGGTTCTTGTTTTGGGCATGTTCTATCCAAGATGTGCCAGTATGTCACTACAAGAGAATAAGTTTCTTAAGGACTAACTTGTGCATCTCTATAAAGGGTGTGTAAGCTAACATTCAAAAATGCATTACTTGGCCGAAAATCTCGGGCAAGGCAAAACTAGCTTAGGAACAAGCGTGCATAAACGCTAGATTGAGGCCTAGGAAATTAAACACACTTGTGAAAACAAGATATGTGATTTGATTTTCCATTTTTTTTTGTTTTTAAATTATTATTATTTTTTTTGTAGATTTCCCTTGCAAATCTTGTTCTTATGTTTTGTAAATCTTGTGTATTTTGGGAGATTTTTTTTAAATTTCAAAATCTAGTATTT